>Ga0116191_1000005_pt1 | contig 233974 bp, 191 predicted proteins | sample AD_UKC111_MetaG_FD_89897 | JGI IMG/M metagenome (GOLD analysis project Ga0116191, IMG submission 89897) | Active sludge microbial communities of municipal wastewater-treating anaerobic digesters from Hong Kong - AD_UKC111_MetaG | ecosystem: Engineered > Bioreactor > Anaerobic > Digestate... | reverse complement strand
TGTTTACCAAGAGACCAGAAAACCTTAGTGTTCAAGATTTTATACAATTAACTAACGAGGTTGATAATTGGAAGAAAAGTGTTAAATAAATTTTTTACTACCATATAAAGTATGTAACTTCGTTAATAAGCAATAAAATATAACTAAACATGAAAAAAATTTCAACATTAATTTTCTTTTTAATTGCTTTAGCAGTTTATGGGCAAAATTCAGATTTCGAATTAGGTTTTTCGTATAATTCGAATATTACAGGAGAAATGGAATATTATAGCAATACGAATACTTTAAAAATTAATAATTCAGTCATGGGTAATCGTTATGGTTATGGGTTGAATATGATTGCTAAATTCAGATTAAACAAACATTTTTCATTTCAAACGGGCATCAATTATTTATTTAGTGGCACAAAATCAAAACTTTATTATGATAATTTTAATATTGATAGCTATTATAAAAGTCGTTATTACGTAAACTCGAAAAACATTTGTTTGCCCTTGCTAATTAATTATAGATTGAGTTCTATAAAAAAGCATACATTTTATACGGTTGTAGGTGTCAATATTGCTTATAATTTCTATCATAAAATTCAAGCAAAAAGATGGACATCAAAAAATGAATATATTAATGAATATTACGATTTTGTTGATGAGTACAAAACTTGGAATATAAACCCTTCTATTGGAATTGGTTATGAATATAGGATTAAAAACAAATTCAAAATATTTGCACAGCCCAATCTCGAATTTAATTTACTTAAAACGAACGGCACTTCACTACCGAGCAAAAGTATGTATAATTTAGGGATCAATATTGGCTGCTTTATTTTATAAAGGATGAAAAGGTTTAGATTTTTATTTATAATATCATGGTTATTATTAGGATCAAATCTGTTTTCGCAAAAGAACTCTTTTGAACTTGGGTTTTCCATTATGCCTTTGATATCAGATAACTTATTGACACATGGTGACGATGTTGATCCATCAATTGCAAGTATTTATCGAAATAGGGAGTTCAGTAGAATGGGCGGTTCTGTGAATTTAATAATTAGAAAATCGTTTACCTCCAAACTTTCATTACAGTCGGGTTTAGGATTTACGTTAAATGGATATGATTATAGAAAAACCCCGACAAGCTGGGGAGCACCTGATCCGACTTTGCCTATAGCAATTAAGAGTCAATATATTTATCAAAATATTAATATTCCACTTTTAATGAACTATAATTTCAAGCTATTTCGGAAAAACTGTTATATTCAATCGGGACTAGTTGGTGTTTTTGAAATTTAAAAAAGTATTATTCTTACCAGATATTTTGCCTCCAATAAAGAAATTTCAACTTCAAGTAATGATGATTCGGTGCGAAATAATAACCTAAATGCCTCTGTTGGAATAGGTATAGACATCATAAAAAGAGAAAAGTATAATTTGTTTATCCAACCCAATTTTGATATTAACCTTTTTAATATTGGAAAAAAAATCACTCCAATTCAAAGAAGAATTTATAGTATGGGACTATCCATTGGGATGGTATTTAGATAATCACATTTGTTTTATAATTATTTTTTGCAAATAATCAACCCATGATTTGCAATGAAATTTCTTAATATACAATAAATTTATATATGAATTTATTGAAAAATAATTCATTTCAACTTTTTAAAGCTCTTAACTTTGCAATAGTTATTCATTTTTATTGAATTAAGCACAAATGCAATTAAAGATAATTGTAGGCAAAAAATGTGTTTAATTCTTTGCAAATGAGATGATTAAATGGTTTCTATATTAATAATATATATTAATTTTTAGTGCAGTACTATGAATTTTGTAATTTATTAATGATTGTTTCAAAGTAAATACAAAAAATATGTTAAATGAAAGTCAGATTGAACGACTAATTACAATTAGCAAAGAAAAACCGCTTCTTCCAGAAAAGTTTGTTCCATGGCATGAAGAAATAGGTATAAATCAATTTTATATGCCTGAATTATTATCCTCATTGAATCAAACTGAATTGTATAACAAACTTACAGAATTTCAAAAAATAGAGCTAAGCAGACATGAAATGGCACAAGTGTTATACTCTTATGCATGGACTGAAGGCTTATTTTGTTTATTCATGAATAAAATAATTTTAGACTTAAAACCTGATTCTGTTGAATATAGATTCTTGCTTCGTGAGCTAATTGAAGAGTTCAGGCATCAAGATATGTTTGCAACTGCCATTCAAAAAATAAATGGAAAACCAATTTCTCCATCAAAAATTCATAACTTTTTTGGCAAGATAACAGCAAAATATTTACCCAAATCTTGGGTATTTATTTCTTGTTTGTCAATAGAATTAATTACTGATGTATATGGTAAATATACTCGAAAAGATCCCAATACATACATAGTAATGAGGAAAGTTGGTGAATTACACCATATTGAAGAGGGTCGCCACATAGTATTTGCTGAAAATTGGTTAAAGAAATATACAGAACAAGCTGGTTTTATAAAAAGGTCATGGTTTAGCATTTTAGTCCTAATCAATATATATTATTTGCAATCGCTATATGTAAAAAAAGAAATTTTCAAAAGAATTGGAGTAGAAAATCCTGATATTTTCTTTAAGGCTGCTAAAAGTAATTTCAAAATCAATTTTGCAAAACATTGTACATCGACTACAAAAGAGTTTGTTGAAAGAATAAATGGTTTTAATTGGCTCACCAAACCACTTTGGAGAAGTGTTTTAAAAATGGAAATATGAAAATTAAAATAGATCAGATTTCTTATTACACTCCATCAAGAAGTGTAAATAATCTTGAAGTTGAGAGCCAAATCAATCAAAAAGATGATTTGATACCTTATGGCACACTAAATAGGGTATTCGGTATTGAAAATAGACATTTTGCAGACAAAGAAGAAATGGCTTCCGATTTAGCAGTAAAAGCTGCAATGCCAATAGTGAATAAAAACGGAGCTGATAGTATTGATTATTTAATATTTGCCTCAGCTTGTTCAGATTTAATTGAGCCTGCAACGTGCAACATTGTTCAATATAAATTGGGACTGAAATGTCCTGCGGTTGATATTAAAAATGCTTGCAATAGTTTTGTATCTGCAATCACTCATGCCTCTAGCTTAATTGAATGTGGCATTTACAAAAATATATTAATTGTTAATGGGGAAAAACTCAGTGATGCTATTCAATTTAATCCAGGAAATACAGAAAATTTAAAAAAGCATTTTGCAGCATATAGCCTTGGTGATGCTGGAGTTGCGATGTTATTAACAGCATCCAATGCAACCGAAAAATCTTCTATAGAATATCAATCGAGTTATACAAATGGGAATCACTGGAACTTATGTACTATTAAAGGAGGTGGCTCCATGTTTCCTAATGATGCAAGTAAAAATTATTTTGAGGGTCATACTTCCGAGTTACATCAGGTAATTGGTAAGGAAGGTAGCATTTTTTTTCATAATTCTATGAAACAAAGTAGGTGGCAAATGGAAGACATTAATGCTGTATTTACGCATCAAGTATCTATGTCAACTTTCAATTTAATTTCAGAGATTACTGAAATTCCAACAACAAAAATTCATAAGATTTTTCCCAACTTTGGGAATACAGCAGCAGCTTCTATACCATTATCAATGGCTATTGCATTAGAACAAGGAAAATTAAAAAGAGGTGATAAAATAGCAATAATTGGACTAGCCGCTGGAATCAATTTATCCCTTCAATTATTAATTTTTTGATTATGAAATGTAATTTATTCCAATCTGATTTGTTAGATAATCTTAAATCCTTGGATAAGGAAAAAATTATATTTGTTGAAAAAGGTAAGTCCTATACAGTAGGGACGCTATTAGATAAAAGTGAAAAATTGGCGATTAATTTAATTAAAAATGGGTTTGGGAATCATGAACGAGTAGTTCTTGCAATTGCTCCAAGCTATGAATTAATTGTTTCAGTTTTTGCATTGATGCAATTGAATTCAGTAATTGCATTGATTGACCCAGAAATGGGTAAGGAAAATTATCAATCAAAAATTGATCAATTTCAGCCTACTTGGGCATTTGTTGATTCAAGACTATTATTTTTGAATGAACATCCTATTATTAAACATTTATATCAAAAATATAATAAAAACCCCTTGTCATTTCCGACCAACAATTTTTGTAAAATTGTAAAAACAGGAATGAATCTACCTTTGTATCGCCAATATTTGACTTTAAATAAATTGTTGGATGAAAAGAATATTGAAATAAATTTTATAACAGCGAATGTAAATGAGCCATTTATGATTACATATACTTCAGGAACATTATCTGAGCCTAAAGGGGTAGTTCATTCAATAAAAACAATTTCTGAAAGTATATTTTCACTTCGTTCTTTATTAAAATCAGAAGATACAAAACTTGCATCACATTTGCCACATTTTATTTTGCTTGGGGTTATTTTGGGAATCGAGACCTATTTAATTCCTCAAAATATTAGTACAAATGCTAAGGTCGAATTAATTAAAAATAATGAAATTACCACATTATTTGCCCCTCCAGTTGAATATCAAGAGCTAGTTCAGTATTGCATTGAAAACCAAACAAAACTACCAAATTCGTTAAGGCATTTATTTTTTGGATCTGCACCTGTTTATCCAAAATTTCTTCAAAAAATTATCGGCTTCGTAGAGGACAATGTACTGTTGACTTGTTTGTATGGCATGACAGAAAATCTTTTGGTGTGTGCTATTGATGGTAGAGAAAAGGCAACATATACAGGTGAGGGTGATATAGTGGGAAAGCCACTGAAAGATGTGAGTATTAGAATAGTAGATGATGAAATAGAATTAAGTTCTCCACAATTGTTTTTAGGCTATTTTTCTTTATCTAAAAGTGATGCCTTTCATAATACTGGAGATTTGGGTAAAATAAATAGTGACGGAAATATCATACTATTAGGACGGAAAAAAGATATGATAATCCGACGAAATACAAATATTTATCCAGGACTGTATGAACCAACCATTGCAAAAATAAATGGTGTGGATGAGGTTGCAATGGTAGGAATATATGATGAAATAATAAATGATGAAAAAGTAATATTAGTTGTTGATGGATCAATTTCAAAAAGCAAACTAATTTCAGAATTAAAATCAGGTATATATAGTATTGATAATGAAGCATTTCCAGATGAAATTATATTTATGAAAATACCTAAATCTGGAAGACAAAATAAGACAGATAAAAAACTATTAAGAAATCTTCTTTATGAAAACTAGAGTATTAGTAACTGGATCAACAGGATTTGTTGGTAGCCATGTGCTAAAATTTTTGAGAGAAAATCAATTTTACATTATTGGAATAGGCAGAAAAGAATGCTCTGATTCAATAAAATATTGTGACGAATACTATTCTATTGATATTACAAAGCCATTTTACAAACAGTTTAAAGTTGATCTATGTATTCATATAGCTGGACTTGCAAACGATAAGGCAGATTACAAATCTCTTTATAATGTAAATGTAATTGGACTTCAAAATTTACTTGATAGTACCAAAAATTGTAAAAAAATAATTTTCATTTCTTCATCATCGGTTTATAACAATTCAGAAACGATTCATAATGAAGATGAAAATATTGATATTGATTTATTGCTTCCTTATGGAAAATCTAAGAGATTGGCTGAACTCAAATTAATTGAAAATTCTAAGAATTTTGAAAATGTTACAATATTAAGACCAAGAGCAATATATGGAGTTGGGGATACAACTCTACTTCCAAGAATATTAAAATTGATTTTTGGAAAAATTATATTTCTTCCAGCAAATAAAAAGACAATTACTAGTCTAACGGCTATAAGCAATTTACTATATGCAATATATTTGACCATAAACTCTGATATGAATGGAATAAAAATTTATAATGTTGCGGATAATTGTAGATATAATTTAAATGATGTTATTTATAAAGTTGGAAATAAATTTCGTCCAAGGTTGAAAAAATTTTATGTTTTTAATCTGATAAATTTGTTATCAGCAATTTTTAATAAGAAAAGGTTGGCAATTCAATATTTGAAATACGATTGTATTTTAGATTTGAATAAAATAAATCGTGAATTAAATTATAATCCAAATTCAAATTTAGATGATTTTATAATCGAATAATAATTTGTAGAAGAATAATCAATTTTATAATTCAAAATATCACTTTTTCAAAAACAGCTCTTTTCCAAATACATTTAATTTGTCATATATGGATTCATAAGAAACGAGGTAACTGATTCGATTGTAAATAGGATTAAAATTGGTAAAAAACAAAATACCCTCTTTTTGGAATGTAAAATTCTCGAATTCTTCTCTATTCACCCATTCTCTCAACTCTTTATCCGTTTTGGAAAGTTGTGGATATAGCGCATTTTTGATAGTTATTTTAAGATCTGCAATTGATTTATCGCTGTTTTGAAAAATATCTTTTAATAATATTGGTTTAGATTTTTTTAACCCAAAATTGAAAGAAGAAGTTTGGTAGTTGTTTGTTTCTGATTCATAACTTGTTAGGTTTCCGCTTATATAATCATCAGTAATTGCAAAAATTTCGCACCATGCCTGAGCACTATGCGAAGCATGTTTATCTTCAGTAGCCTCTATTAGCTTTTTTCTTGTATTGATAAGCCATTTTTGAATATTATTTTCAAGCCAAATGTTGAATTTCTCATTTTGAAGTTTAGGATAAGTGGCATCGTAACTCAAGTTTTTGTCCACGAACTCAATACATCCATACTGAAAATGTTTGGTTTGCTCAAATACAGCAAAAGATTCATTTTGTTGTTCGTTCCAAAATCTAAATTTCAAATTATTATGATCGTTGAAGCTACCTTCAAGCTTACCAATTGTGTTTCCAATATAATCTTTTATGGTGAGCTTTAGGTATTTTTCCTCAATATCGCCATTGATTTTGTAGGTTCTATCTTCTTTACCCAAATACATCACTCCACTTATTTTGTTCTCTGCCAATTTTTGGATTGTTAGGGTTGCTTCACTATAATTAATAGATCCTCTAAAGGTTTTAAGCCACTTATTGTCAGCACAATTTGTAGGTATTGTCCATACTTTATTTGTTTTTCGAGCAATAATACTCATTGAATTTTGATTTTCAAAAATCCAAACACCTGTTAGTTCAGAATTATTTATTTTTCCAGAAAAGGTACTTGAAGTAGGATTGTTTTTTTCTTTAAAATTAAATTTATTATCCCAAAAAGTACCCTCAAAACTAGTCATTACACCGCTTCTGAGTATAGTAAGTGTAGCTGATGAATGAATGGAATCTTTTTTAATCACAATAGCTATATCATTCAAATCATCCATTCTACCTTTGAAATAAATAACTTTATCAATGGTATCGCCCAGCATAATGCACTCTGCTTTGGCTTGTGAGAAATGAATACTAAATATAAATAAGTAGGATACAAGGCTTCTCAATATTATAATGTAATGATTTGGAATCATTTGCGAATTGCTAAGGCACTTGTATTTTATTCAATATCGTAGTGATAATGTCATCTACTGAGATGTTTTCTGCTTCAGCCTCAAAACTTAAGCCGATTCGATGACGAAGCACATCATAACTAATCGCTCTCACATCTTCGGGAATTACATAAGCTCTTTTATTAAGCAAGGCATGGCATTTGGAGGCTTGTGCCAAATAAATACTTGCTCTCGGCGATCCGCCATATTGAATGTATGGTATGATTTCGGATAAATTAAATTGAGCTGGGTATCTTGTAGATTCTATAACGTCTAAGATATAATGCTCTATTTTTTGATCCATATATAAGCCTTGTAAAATATTTCTGGCTGACAATACTTGATGTGTTGTAGCTACAGCATTAATATCTTGATCTATCTCTCCTGATAGATTCTTTTGAATTATCAATTTTTCATCAGCCCTATTCGGGTAACCAACTTTTACTTTCATCATGAATCGATCCGTTTGAGCTTCGGGCAACGGGTAGGTTCCTTCCTGCTCTATAGGGTTCTGGGTAGCTAATACCATGAATGGATTTCCTAGAGAATAGGTGTCATGACCAATGGTCACTTGCCGCTCCTGCATTGCTTCCAAAAGGGCACTTTGCACTTTTGCTGGAGCTCTATTGATTTCGTCTGCTAATACTAAGTTGGCAAAGATTGGTCCTTTTCTAGTGTAAAATTCGTTCTTACCCGGGTTATATACCATTGTTCCCACCACATCGGCAGGTAACAAATCTGGCGTAAACTGAATTCTACTAAATTTGGCATCAATAGTTTTTGCCATTGTTTTGATAGCTAGAGTTTTGGCAAGCCCTGGTAAACCTTCCAATAATATATGACCTCCCGAAATTAACGCAATTAATAATCGATCCCAAAGGTTATCCTGGCCAACCATCACTTTCGAAGCTTCACGTTTCATATCATCGAAAAAATAAAGCTCTTCTTCTATTCGCTTTTGTATAAATTCTATATTATTGGGTAAATTTCGATTCATATCTATCGGATAATATTTTAGAATAATGCGGACAAAATTATAAGAAATCCTACAATTTAATTTCTTTTTTTAGAATTGATTGTTCCATAACCAATTATTCTATCATATCTCGCTCCCACTGGTCTATAATAGATAAAAACAGTGTATTCATTTTCTGTTTCATACCAATTTCCTTCTAATTTGTTTGTTATTTTACCATTTTCAGCCACGGCATAGTAGTAATTATACAAACCTTGTTTCAGCAGAATATCAGCTTCATATAACTGACTTTTTGAATTGTAGGTCAGTTTGTTTTCTGGCAACATTTGCCAATTGCTCAACCCACCTACTATATAAATATCAGATTTTTCGAATTCTGGATCCACTTTCAATGAAAATAATACATTGGCATAATCTGATCGAATATCGTCTTCTAATTGTTCGACATAAGGATTGTGTTGTCGAATTAAAAATTTTCCATTGATATCCACATCTTGAAAATATGGGCTTTCATATCTTGGTTTTTCTGTATAAAGTGTAATATCATATCCATCATCATTAGGTTTTACATACCTCACTTGATAGCCAGGGTTGCTGATATTTTGCAAATCGAACCAACGGAATTCTTTACCAGCGGGAAAAGTTATTTTTCCCATATAATCAAAATTTAAAGATTCTGCTGTCGAACTTTGAGGAGGTATATTTTGAATAGCATTGTCCCACCTAAAATTTTGGAGAACAGTAGCTTTGATCTCTGTAAAAGGGTTTCTAATAAAAATATTTTTTGTGTTAACCAAAAAGTCAACTTCTTGATAAGTATCAATTTCGCCAACCATAGTGCCCAAAGTAGTGTTGCCAGTTATATTTACAATCGTTTCTACTACACAGAATCTTTTGGTAATGATAGTTTTATTGTCACTATCAAATACTCGAAGTACATAATTTCCGGATTTCACAAAATTCAAGTTTTCATTCGGAATCGAAACGGTATAATGATTATAATAAACTCTTGTATTGAACGATGATTGAATGTTCACAATTTTGTCGTCTGTATAACTATCTAGATATTCCAACTCACCTAGGTTGGATACTGTCCAATCGCTATTACAATGAATTACAGTATAACGATAGTTGAGATTATTGTTTTCGCTCATATCGTCAAAAGCAAGCATCAAACTATTTTTGTCGCCCAAATGTATTATTGGAAAAGATAATTTGCTTACTACATTGTATAATTGTACAGTTTTGATATAATCCGTATAAATATAATCTTCTAATCGATAGTCATTTTCACCAAATAGGTTGGTAATGATTGAAAGCAAGAAAAATTGTGCTAAAAAAAAGTTTTTAAGTCGATTCATATTAAGTTAATAAGGTAAATTATTTAATAGTTAACGAGATTGGCTTAATTATATTTTATTATTAATTAAATCTACTATTTTGGGTATGAATAATAATAAACCTATAATAAAAACTATACAACTTGCCATTAAAACTGCACCAGCAGCCATATCCTTAATTTTTTTAATCTTTGGATCATTTTGAAGTGTAATTTTATTACAAATATATTCAATTGCAGTGTTCATCGCTTCTGCAACCCACACAAAACCAATGCAAACGAGTAAAATACACCATTCTATTATTGAAAATCCTAGAATGAAAGCAAAAGTTACAGTAATTATTGCAAAGGCAAGATGAATTTTTGGATGGTAATGGTTTGTAAAAAAATCTATTACACCCTCAAAAGCAAATTTGAATGCAGCGATTCGCTTATTCATTTTCTTTTACATTATCTTGAAAGACAGCAAATAATCCTAAGTGATTTTCAGCTTTCGAGTTAATATTATTGAATTGGACACACTTTAAATCTTTTGTCAAAAAAACATGATCTGTTGGCAAAGTCATCAATGAGAATGGTGCTCTTGGATAAGTTGACATGAACCCTCTACGACTATCAACCATATTTGTTTTGGTTAAAAATGAAACAACCTCATCCGACCAAGTGACGACGTTAAAGCTACCTAAAGCAATTGTATTGTTTTCTAGAGAAGTAATTTTCTGAGCTAAAAAATCCAAATGATTTCCCAACCTTTTGTAGGTATTATTACTATATGGCGGTTCTGTTCTCCCTTCAACGAGGTTAATCTTTTTTCCAAGCTTTTTTGATTCAACTACAATGGAAAGATTGGGGACATTATCGAATAATAAAGTATCTATTTTGACAATAGGGCATTTCGATAAAAATCCCACTCCCAACGAATTATAATTGGTAATCAAGGTCTTATATGGGTATGCTTCCGAAAAAACACTAATTAGGGTGTCGCCCCACATTGGCGTAATCTCCTCAAGAGCAATAACATCTGGATTTAGATACTTTAAAGTGTTAATAGCTTCTGAAATATCGGGTTCAGAAATAGATAGATTTAACAGCGACACACTAAATGTTGGCATACCAACCACCTTCGTATCAGGAATTAATAATGGATTGGAGGCGAACTTAAGATAGAGACAAATCGCTGCACTACATACAAAGCTTACAATCATCAATCGTTGTAGTTTTAAAATTAGAAAAAGCACTCCTAATCCTAAATAAACAAAGATCAATTGAACGGCAAATTGCCTTGCCCAATAATAAGCAAAATACGATGGAATAAAGATACACTCCACCACACCAAATAGCAGTATGGTAATTAATAGATATTGGAAAACATTGAATGAGATAATTCTTTTCATTCAATAAATTATTAATGTTTAAAGTGCCTTATTCCAGTTAAAACCATAGAAAGTTCATTTGCATTACAATAATCAATACTATCCTGATCTTTAATAGAGCCTCCTGGTTGAATAACAGCAGAAATACCAACTTGTTTTGCTATTTCTACACAATCTGGAAATGGGAAAAATGCTTCTGATGCCATAACAGCTCTATTCAAATCAAACCCAAAGGACTGAGCCTTTATAATTGCTTGTTTGAGGGCATCTACTCTTGATGTTTGTCCACAACCCATCCCGATCAGTTGTTTGTTTTTGACCAATGCAATTCCATTTGATTTTAAATGCTTAACACATTTGTTCGCAAACAACAAATCTTCAATTTCACTATCAGTTGGTTTTAGATACGTAACAAATTTTAAGTCATTTTTTGTTACTATTTTAGTGTCAGTGTCTTGCTCTATCACCCCATTCAACAAGCTTTTGAAACTTGTAGTTCTTACGTTGAAATCTAGTTGTTTCAATAATATTCGTTGTTTTTTGGTTTCTAAAAGTTCTAAAGCGGAATTATCATAGTCAGGAGCAATCAATACTTCATAAAACAAGGAGTTGATAGACTCGGCTGTTGCCAAATCTACTTTCATATTTGTAATGAATACTCCTCCAAATGCTGAAACCGGATCGCCAGCCAATGCTGCATCCCATGCCTCTTTTAGGGTGTTTCTAATGGCTAATCCACAGGAATTATTATGTTTTAGTATTGCAAAAGTGGGAGGTTCGTTTTGAAAATCATTCATGAGGCTTACAGCTGCATCCACATCTAATAAATTGTTGTAGGACAAATCTTTGCCAGCAAATTTATGAAATTTAGCCTCTAAGTCGCCATAAAACACTGCATTTTGATGTGGATTTTCACCATATCTTAGGGATTGCTTATTTTGAATTGTAATTGAAAAACTAGATTGATTTTCGCTTGAATTAAAATAATTGAAAATTGATGTATCGTAAGCAGAAGTTACATGAAAAGCATTTCTTGCAAGTGCTTTTCTGTCATCCAGTTCGGTTCCACAGTTTTTTTCTTCGAGTATATTTGCTAAATTTCTATAATCTGATTTGGAAGCAACAATCACGACATCTTGAAAATTTTTAGCAGCAGCTCTAATTAATGAAATGCCACCAATGTCAATTTTTTCAATAATTTCTTCTTGAGACGCACCTGATCGAACTGTTGCTTCAAATGGATATAGATCGACAATTACTAAATCTATCTCAGGAATATCGTATGTTTTTAATTGATTAAGGTGGTTTTCTTCTCGAATTGCCAATATGCCGCCAAATATTTTTGGGTGCAAAGTTTTTACTCTACCATCTAAAATGGAAGGATAACCGGTTATAGACTCAACTGGAGTTACAACGCCACCTAATGATTCAATAAACTGTTGAGTTCCACCAGTTGAATATATTTTAACGCCATGTTTGTTAAGCAAGTCTATAATTGGCTCAAGTTGATCTTTATAATAAACTGATATTAAAGCAGATTTAATTTTTTTGAATGACATAATATTATTTTGCTTTTGAAACTTTCTTATTTTTAGGTAATAATTTGTTGGTAGTTGATGGTTTTTTCAATTCTTTCGAACATACGAAGTACATGGTAGCCAATGGAGATAATTTCAAATTCAGATGTTGATCATACCCATGTTGAGGTGTGGCAACTGATTTTAATTTCTTTCCATTCACAAAGCCAGACCCTCCATATTCTTGATCATCAGAATTGAAAATTTCATCCCATTCCCCAAAGGTAGGACAACCAATTTGATAATTTTCTAAAGCTTTGGGAGCAAAATGGCAAACGATAAGTACTGTTTTATCCTGCTCATCCCCCTTTCTGATAAAGGATACAACACTGTTTTCAACATCATCAGCAGCAACCCACCCGAAACCATTTTGTGTGAAAGGGTAACGATATAAAGCTGGGTATGTACAATAAATTTTGTTAAGATTTTGAATAAGCGACTGAATACCAACGTGTAATGGATATTTTAACAGCCACCAATCCAATCCTCTATCATGACTCCACTCGAAGCTTTGACCAAACTCTCCACCCATAAACAAAAGTTTAGTGCCTGGATGCCCAAACATATATCCGAACATTGCTCTCAGATTAGCAAATTTTTGCCATTCATCGCCGGGCATTTTATTGAGCAAGGATGATTTTCCATGAACAACTTCGTCATGAGACAATGGCAACATAAAGTTTTCAGAAAAAGCATAATGAATACTGAAAGTAATTTCACTTTGATGAAATCTTCGATATAAGGTATCTCTAGCCATATATCTCAAAGTATCGTGCATCCAACCCATCATCCATTTTTCGCCGAACCCAAGTCCGCCATCAAAAACGGGCTTTGAAACCCCAGCAAAAGCAGTAGATTCTTCAGCAATGGTCAAAGCATCTGGATATTCTTGATAAACAGTGGCATTAAATTCTTTTAAAAAGGAAATTGCTTCTAAGTTTTCGTTTCTTCCATATTCATTTGGCAACCACTCACCATCTTTTCTGGAATAATCCAAATATAGCATTGAAGCGACGGCATCCACTCTAAGCCCATCGGCATGGAATTCATCTAGCCAATACAAAGCATTGCTGATTAGGAAAGAACGGACTTCATTTCGTCCATAATTAAATATAGAACTTTTCCAATCTGGGTGATACCCTTTTCTTGGGTCTTCATGTTCGTATAGGTGGGTGCCATCGAAATAACCCAATCCATGAGCATCTGTTGGAAAATGAGAAGGAACCCAATCGAGAATTACGCCAATATCAGCTTTATGAAAAGCATCAATCAAATATTTTAGCTCATTAGGATCGCCATATCTACTTGAAGGTGCAAAATATCCAGTTATTTGATAGCCCCATGATGCATAGTAAGGATGTTCCATAACAGGCATCATTTCGACATGAGTGAATCCCATTTTTTTCACATAATCAACCAAGTCGGTAGCCATTTCAACATAAGACAAGGATCGATTTTTTTCATCAACTAGTTTTTTCCAAGAACCTAAATGAATTTCATATACAGAGGTTGGAAGATTCTTGCCAAGGTTTTTTTTGCGTTTTGCCATCCATTCTGCATCAGTCCATTTGTATGAAGTGTTGCATACTACAGAAGCAGTATCTGGTGGAATTTGAAATTTTCGAGCATAGGGGTCAGACTTATGAAGTTCTTTACCATTATACGTGTTTATGCAATATTTATAAACCGTTCCATAGCCAATATCAGGAATGAAGACCTCCCATATTCCAGATGTATCCCAACGTGGTTGCATTGGATGAGAAGTCACAGACCACCCATTAAAATCACCCATCACAAAAACAGAAGTTGCATTAGGAGCCCACACCGAGAAATAAGTACCTTTGTTTCCTTCGAGATCAATCAAATGGCTACCCATTTTTTTGTATAACCTAAAATGTTTTCCAGCTTGAAAAAGTTCAATATCAAAATCTGAGAAATGGCTAGAGTGCAGCATAGATATACAATTTTGCAAAGCAAAGGTAATACAAATGAAAGCCTAATTTATTAAAAATAGATAGATATAAAAAATTTTACATTTAGAGGAAAAATAAAAAACCCTGCCAAAACTGTTTCTGACAGGGACAAAACAAAAAACAAACACTATGAACAAACACTTTCTTAATACAATTAATTTGTAATGGCAATTTTAAAAGTTATTACTTTTAATTATATATCGCCTTACATATTATAATATTTTCAATTACCATACCAAAAAGTAATTTTATACATTATTTTTTTTTAATAATATAAAAATATTTACTTGTCACAAATAAAAAAAGCAGCTAAATTTAGCTGCTTTTTTCTGATAATCAATATATTAGATAAAACCCCTATGCCCTTAAAATTTTACCTAAATTATCATATCGTTTATTTATATAATCTTTTAATTCTTTTCTGGCAAAGAATATTCTACTTTTAATAGTGCCGAGTGGAAGGGATAATTTTTCGGCAATATCCTGATATTTATACCCTTCAAAGTGCATGACAAAAGGAACTTTCAAGCTATCATCAAGGCTTTCGACCATACCATTTAGTTCTTTCATCATGATATTCGATTCGGCTTGGTTATATACTGTCGTGCTACCAGAATTCAGATAATAAAGATTGTCTGTAGTATCGACTATTGTATTACTTTTTGCTTTTTTTCTATAATTATTAATAAAGATATTTTTCATGATCGTAAAGAGCCATGCTTTAAAATTAGTGCCAGGCATAAATTTATCTCTATTTATCATTGCTCTATAGGCAGTCTCTTGAAAAAGATCTTTTGCATCTTCAATATTCTTAGTAAGGTTATATGCAAACGAATTCAATACACCATTCATTTGCTCAAATTTTGAATTAAATTCTATAGTTGACATATATTGTTGAATAAATGGTTAAACAAAAATTAAACAAAAATCATTTTGTTGAATCAAATTTAAGCCATTTTAACTCAAATTACCAAATTTTTTTCGACCAAAATTTTTAATAACAAAATATTAAATATTTATAATGCTGAAATACAATAAAATATAAAAATATTTAACATTTATTTAATTTTCAAAAATTTTTGAAAATTATAAATACAAGCAAAGATTACAAAAAAAAGCTGGATAATTTTCACTACCCAGCTAAATAACGTTAAATTAAAATCTTTATTTTTTTGAAAATTCTGATCTAATCACATTCAAAGCTCCTCCAGCCTTAAACCACTCTATTTGTTGTGCATTATAGGAATGATTTAAAAGAATAGTATCATTGCTACCATCTTTGTGATGCAAAATCATCGTTAATTGCTTGCCAGGTTCAAATGTTGTAAGCCCATGAATATCAATAGTATCGTCCTCCTGAATTTTATCATAATCGGATTTATCTGCAAAAGTTACTGCTAACATTCCTTGTTTTTTCAAATTCGTTTCATGAATTCTTGCAAAACTTTTTACCAACACAACTCTTACGCCTAAATGACGAGGCTCCATTGCGGCATGTTCTCTTGACGAACCCTCTCCATAGTTCTCATCGCCCACTACTATTGTACCAATATTGGCTGCTTTATATGATCTTTGTGTATTAGGAACGGTACCGTATTCGCCAGTTAACTGATTTTTGACAGTATCAGTTTTATCATTAAAGTTATTGACTGCACCTATCAATAGGTTGTTGCTTATATTATCTAAATGACCTCTAAATTTCAACCAAGGACCAGCCATACTGATGTGGTCGGTCGTACATTTTCCTTTAGCCTTGATTAATAGTTTCAAGCCATTCAAATCTGTTCCTTCCCAAGGGGCAAATGGGTAGAGTAGTTGTAATCGCTTACTATTCTCATCTACAATTACTTTCACATTGCTTCCATCTTCTGCAGGAGCTTGATATCCAGCATCTTCAGCAGAGAACCCTTTCAAAGGCAATTCGTCACCACTTGGAGGATCTAATTTTACTTTTTCGCCTTTGTCGTTTGTTAAGTAATCTGTTAATGGATTGAACCCAAGATCACCAGCAATGGCTAATGCTGTAACCATTTCAGGGCTTCCAACAAAAGCTAAAGTGTTCGGATTACCATCTGCTCTTTTGGCGAAGTTTCTATTAAAACTATGAACTATTGTATTTCTTTCTTGTTTTTCAGCACCCATTCTGTCCCACATTCCGATGCATGGTCCACATGCATTAGCAAAAACAGTAGCACCAATCTCATCAAAAGTTTTCATAAAGCCATCTCTTTCGATGGTATATCTCACCAATTCACTACCAGGAGTGATAGTGAACTGAGCATTCAATTTTAAGCCTTTTTCTTTCACTTGCTTTGCAATACTCACAGATCGACTGATGTCCTCATAAGATGAATTCGTGCAACTTCCTATAAGTCCCACATCAATTTTTTGAGGCCAATTGTTTTTAGCTGCCTCTTCTTTCATTTTACTTATTGGAGTTGCCAAGTCTGGAGTGAAAGGACCATTCAATAGTGGCTCAAGTTCGCTTAAATTAATTTCGATAACTTGATCAAAATATTTTTCTGGGTTAGCATACACTTCTGGGTCGCCAGTTAAGTGTTCTTTGATAGCATCTGCCAAATCAGCTACATCTCCTCTGTTGGTTGACTTCAAATATCTATTCATACTTTCGTCATACCCAAATGTGGATGTAGTGGCACCTATTTCAGCTCCCATATTACAAATTGTACCTTTGCCTGTGCAGCTTAAGTTAGTAGCACCTTCGCCAAAGTATTCAACAATTGCATTAGTTCCACCTTTTACGGTTAAGATACCTGCAACTTTCAATATCACGTCTTTTGCAGATGCCCAACCATTGAGTTTTCCAGTAAGTTTTATACCAATAAGTTTTGGCATCAACAATTCCCAACTCAACCCAGCCATCACATCGCAAGCATCCGCTCCTCCAACTCCAATAGCCACCATTCCTAAGCCGCCAGCATTCACAGTGTGACTATCCGTACCAATCATCATTCCGCCAGGGAAAGCATAATTTTCTAAAACAACTTGATGAATAATACCTGCACCAGGCTTCCAAAAACCAATTCCATATTTATTAGAAATACTGGATAAGAAATCATATACTTCTTTGTTCTCCGTAACTGCTTTTTCCAAATCTTCTACGCCTTCTACTTTTGCAACGATCAAGTGATCGCAATGAACAGTACTCGGAACTGCAACCTTACTTCTACCAGTTGTATCGAATTGTAAAAGAGCCATTTGAGCAGTTGCATCTTGCATCGCCACTCTATCAGGGGCAAAATCTACATAAGATTTGCCTCTTTGGAAATCGCTTATTTCACTATCCTTATGAAGGTGAACATATAATATTTTTTCAGCTAAAGTTAATGGTCTGCCAAGAGCTTTTCTAGCATCATTTACTCTTTTCGGAAAAACCTCGTACAAGGCTTTTATCATATTAAAATCGAATGCCATAAAATTAAAATTTAAGACCGCAAAGGTACAATCTAAATAAATAAAAATGTCGAAAAAAAATTAATTTGAATGGAATTATCCCATTTCAGCAACTACTTCTTTCACCTCTGGCACCATTCTTTGTAGCATACCCTCAATACCCGACTTCAATGTGACTGTGGAAGATGGGCAACCGCTACATGAACCTTGAAGTCGAACAGTAACAATGCCGTTAGAAAAATCTACAAATTCAATATTTCCACCATCCATTTCCACTGCTGGTTTGACGTAAGTTTCTATTAGGTCTTTTATTCGTTGAACGATTTCAGCATCTGCATCCGAATATGTTTTTTCTTTATTTTCGGCAGCAAGAGCATCTTGAGCAGCAGCAAATCCATCATTAATGATATTAGAGCCATCTTCAACCCATTTTTTTACGAACTCCTTAGTTTTCAACATAATATCTTGCCAATCATAGTTGAATTCTTTGGTAATAGTCACAAAGTTATTACAGATATAAACGCCTTTTACATAAGGCATCTCATATAAAGCTGAAGCTAGAGGAGACCATTCTTTTGCTAAATCTTCTTCTCTAAAGTCGGCGGTGCCTTTATATAACATTCTGTTTGTGACAAATTTAAGTGATTCTGGATTTGGAGTTGATTCAGTATAGATCATTACGGGGCTTTTCACTTCAGGCGTCATGCAAATAATTTTTATTTAGACAAAATTAAATTTAATTATATAAATATTACAACTAAAAAATAGTAAAGTTCACAAAAGTATTGATTTTGTTCAAACGATTAATGATTACTTTTGCGAATCAAAAGGATGAAATAATGTATAAAACGAAATTAAAAATTAGCAATGTTAATAATCTAACGGATGCTCGTTATTGTGCTGCAAGAGAAGTTGATTTCATTAGCTATGCCTTAGATTCTGTTGAAAATGGCATTGATTTGCTCAAAATAAAAGCTATAAAAGAGTGGGTGGAGGGTCCGAAAACAATAATAGAAGTAGGTTTGGAATCACAAGAGTTTTTAAAAGAAATTTTTGCCAATACCCATCCTGCATATATTCAGATTCCTACATATTATGATTTTAATGTATCTCTCCAAACAGATTTTCCGATTATAAAAGAAATTATCATTGAGAATCCGATAAATAAATCACTGATTAATTACCAATTGAAAACATGGGGGAATATACCCTATCTATTTGATTTTTCAAAAAATGGTATATCATGGAGAATGTTAAAGAGTATGGATATAATGTACTTCCAAAACATTATGAATCAGCTAGATATATGGGTGGACATTCATGCAGAACCAAATGAATGGGATGAATTAATATCCACAATTTCACCAATTGGGATAAGTATAAAAAGCAATGGCGAAGAAAAAACGGGTTATAAATCCTTTGATGAATTAGATGAAATTCTTGATATTTTATCAATATAATGAAATATTCTAAAACGACTCTTAATTATTTTATTGCATTTATTATTCTAATTGGCACCTATTTCATTGGATATAAAGTGCTTAGGGAGGACTTTATATCTTTGTTTTCAGCTTTTCTAATGCTATGTCTTGGAGCATTTTATTTTTGGAAAAACAATTTAGTGAAAGAGGGAATTATTATCGGCATATTCGTTCGAGTTATATTGTTGTTTTCAATTCCTTCATTATCAGATGATTGTTATAGGTATGTTTGGGATGGCAATTGTTTATTGAACGGAATTCATCCATTCGAATACATCCCATCAGAATTAATAAGATTAAATTACCACTTTTTAAATAATCAGTTACTTTCTAAATTTAATTCTCCAAATTATTTTTCAGTTTATCCAATAGTTTTGCAAAATATATTTGCAATCAGCACTTTTCTAAGTAATGGGAATGAGGTACTTAACATTTTTTGGATGAAATTTTTCTTTTTGTTATTTGATATTGGTACAATTTATTATGCTTACAAACTTTTAAATAAAGTAGGAAAATCCAGTAGAAATAGTTTAATCATTGCTCTTCATCCAATAATTTATCTTGAAACAGTTGGCAACCTTCATGCCGAAGGAGTTATGTTGTTTTTTGTAATAGCATCATTTTATTTTTTGATTAAACGACATTTTGTATTGTCAGCTGTACTGCTGAGCTTATCGGTTGCCACCAAACTATTACCACTTCTTTTTTTGCCTTTATTTTTTGTTTTTATTGATGGCAAATTCAGAATGAAGTGGTTGTTTACATTTTGCTTATCTACATTAATTATGTTCTCGCCACTACTAAATCCAGATATTATACATAATATATCAAATAGTTTGGGACTTTACTACCATCAGTTCGAATTTAATGCTAGTTTTTATTACGTATTAAAATTTATTCAACAACAAATATGGGGAATAAGAGCGCCAAGGCTTGTTGGGACTATTTTATTATTACCCACCATTATATATTTGGGTTCATACTTTTTTAGGCATCGTTCAACCAATAATAATAAATTATTTGAACCTACTCTTTTTGTATTCACTATTTATTTGTTGTGTGGAGCCACTATTCACCCATGGTATGTTATCCTATTAATTGGCATTTCGATTTTTACAAATTTCTATTTTTCAAGCATTTGGGGAGTATTCATCTTTTCAACCTATATTCATTATAGCAAATACCAACAATACGAAGGGTGGATATTGACACTAGAATATTTTGTGGTAATTATTTGTATGACAATTGAATATAAAAACTATTTAAGATTGTCTTCTGCCAAAAGCCTTTCTAAATAATGTTGTTTAATGCCATAAAGTTGCTTAATGGCTGCTATTTGAAGATCATTGTTTACTTTTGTTTTGGATTTGGTGGCAATAATCATTAAGTTTTTTGGAGTATGTTCTATGCCTACAAACTCTACAATTTTCACTTTATAACCATACTTTTCTAGTATCATTGCCCTAATGCCATCCGTAAGGAGTTCGATTTGCCTTTCTTTGAGCAATCCATACTTCATTAGTGGCTTCATTATATCAGTTTCATCAAGGTCTTTACGGATTTGTTTATGACAACAAGGAGCTACCACGATAATTTGGGCATTTGAAATAATTCCTTTGTGTATGGCTAGGTCAGTTGCAATATCACAGGCATGGAGAGCGATGAGAACATCTATCTGTGGCAATGAAAAGTTTGCGATATCATCAGCAATAAAGTGAAGGTTGTCAAATCCAGATTTTAAGGCAAGTTCATTACATAAGTTAACTAGATTTTCTCTGATTTCGACACCATAAATGTTTGCTGGAATCTTTTTTTGTAGCAAATAGTCGTAAAGAGCAAAAGTTAAGTATCCTTTACCCGACCCAAAATCCACCACATTCATTGTGACTTTGGAGTGTACATTGGAAAGCTCTTCGCTCAACAACTCAATGTATCGATGAATTTGCTTGAATTTTTTTTGACCATCTTTTAATAAGTCGCCATTTTGATTTGTGATGCCAAGTTCTTTGAGATAATATTGGTTATTCAAGGATAAAGACCTCAATTTTGTTCTATTGTGATCCAAATCGGGTTGAATTTGAATTGAGTTTTTCATGATATGTGACACCATTTTATGATTCCCTTTTTTGTTGCTCATCAATTGATATTCTCCATCTGTTGAAAACAAGTTGCATTGAAGCCATTTTGATCCAATTTCATTTTCTAAAATGGCTAAAGCTTCAGGAATGGAATGGTTAGAAACAATATCTTTGGTAGGGTACTTAAATGTAAAGGAAAGCTGTATTTCATTTTTTATCAAAACGGGTTTTATGGATATGTTTTTAGCTAAAACTGAAGAATTTATGGGTTTGCTTAAAATTATTTTAACAATTTTGTTTTGAGTTATACACAATTTTATTGTTTCAAAAAACGACTTAATTGAATTATTATCATTCATAAAAATATATTAAACTTTAATAATGTGAAATTGTTGGCATATTTTTTGTGGAAAATTTTTTTCTTAAAAAATTACATATTATAAAAAAGTATTTATATTTGCAAATAAAACAAAAAAAGAGAATATAAATTAATAATTTTCAACTATTAATAGAGTTAAATATTGCTAATTTGTTTTCTTCATTTTATATAATTCCCATTGATATTCAAAACTAAAGGTAAAAAACAATTTATCAATTTTTTACATTTATATAGAATAGCGAAAAAACAAATAATAAATACTAAATTTTATGTTAAAACAGAGTTTAAGTCAGAAACTTCTTCAAAAGCTGTCGCCGCAGCAAATTCAATTGATGAAGTTACTTCAAGTGCCAACAGCAAATTTGGAACAAAGAATCAAAGAAGAGCTTGAAACAAATCCTGCATTAGAAGAGGGAGACGAAGGCTATGAACACTCTGAAAATGACGAGCTTTATTATAATGGCAATACAGCCTCCGACGATGCTACTCCCAGAGATGAATATACTGATGGAGAACACAACGAAGATTATGTTTCGGATGAAGTAGGATTCGATGACTATTATTCCAATTATATGGAGGATGAAGACCCATCTTATAAATATAATTCTGATAATTATTCTGGCGAAGAAGAAGATAAATCAATTCCGATAGCAGTAGAAGATTCATTTCATGAATATCTAGAGCAACAGTTAGGAATGCTGGATTTGAGCGACGAAAGAGAGTTGGCAATCGCTCATCAGATAATTGGTAGCATTGATGATGATGGCTATTTGAGAAGAGAGCCAATTTCTATAACGGATGATTTGATTTTCTCTCAAAATATTTCTGCTACTGAAGCAGAAGTAATTGGTTTGTTGAAAAGAATTCAAAAGTTTGATCCACCGGGTGTCGGTGCAAGAGATTTACAGGAATGTTTGCTTTTGCAACTTCATAACAGATTGGCTGCTCCAGACCTACATCCTTTAGAAAAAGAGCCAATTCAGGTAGCAATCAAAATAATTGAAAATCACTTTGAAGAATTTTCAAAAAAACATTTCCCAAAATTGCAGAGACAACTGAATATTAACGAAGAAGGGTTGAAAGAAGCTATTGATATTATCCTGAAACTCAACCCAAAACCTGCCAGTGGGCATATTAGCGGTAATAATAATGGGATGAACTTTATTGTTGTTCCAGATTTTATTATCAACAATAGAGATGGCGAGTTAGAACTAACTTTAAACTCTAAAAATGCTCCCGATTTGAGAATAAATGATCACTATAAAGACATGATAAGAACCTACAAACACAATAAAGAAGTAGGGAAAGCAAGTCGCCAAGATAGAGACACCATCTTGTTCATCAAACAAAAGATTGACTCAGCAAAATGGTTTATTGATGCCATCAAACAAAGGCAGGAAACAATGTATGGCACCATGTATTGTATCATGGAATACCAATATGATTACTTCCTAACGGGTGATTCTCAAAAAATGAAACCCATGATACTAAAAGATATTGCTGACCGCACTGGGTTGGATATTTCCACAGTTTCAAGGGTTGCAAATAGCAAATTTGTTCAAACTGAGTTTGGAACGAAAAGACTCAAAGAGTTTTTCTCAGAATCTTTGACTACTGAAGATGGTGATGAAGTATCGACTCTCGAAGTAAAGAAAATCTTGACAGATATCATCAAAGAAGAGAGTAAGAAAAAGCCTCATTCTGACGAAAAATTGAAAAGTATGCTTCAAAAGAAAGGGTACAATATTGCTAGACGAACGGTTGCAAAATATAGAGAACAACTCAACATTCCAGTTGCAAGGCTTAGAAAAGAATTATAATTAAAATTTATCGAAGTCTTAGTAAACCCGTTTTTGCTTTTTGATGGATGGAGGTTTCATACTCATCAGATTCGAGAGTTAAGCATTTTTTATAATATGAAATTGCTAGAGCTTTAGATTTCATTTTTTCATATATAATCCCAATTTGTAAGGCACTATTGCAAGCAAAATAAGAGGTAGAGTTGTTTGCCAAATGAATTACCATATTGAAATTACCAATAGCATTTTCATTATTTCCAATTTTTTGCATGATTCTTCCCATTCTATAGTAATATTCTTGCTGGGTAATATTTTTTTCATTAGCTGGATTTAGGGTTAGAATTGTGTTTTTTGCCTTGTCGTAATACCCACCATCAAATAACACCCTAGTTTTGAGCAACATCAAATTCGGAATTTCATTTTTATTTGCTTCTTTGAGTGCACTTTTATCGGCTCCACTTTTTGCATAGCCCTTTGTTTTGCAGAGCGTCAAATAATGTCGATATAGATTTGTATCTTTTTTTACTAATAGAGCATGCCATGCTAATTTCTGATATGCATCTTTGATATAATTTATTCCTCGAAAATGATTGATAAATTGTAATAAATTTTGATCGGCATTTTTGTCAAGTCGATTTAGTTTTGAAATGCCTAACATACATTCTAAATAGGGAAAAGAATGAAACTTAGTAGAAATTGGTCTGTTTTCGAGCAGATGGATTGCTTCGTCGTTATTAGCGGTTTTCATTGCCACAGTAGCTAATACAAAGGTCGCCAATGGGCTTTCTTTTGGGTCTAGTTTGCTGTTTTTAAGAAAGGACCAAGATTCAGCTTCTTGGTTTTCAAGATGAAGCAAAAGAAAACCGTAAGTAACTAAAGTTTCTTTTTCGAAAATGAAATCATTCTTTTTGGAATATTCCAACACCTGTTCAATTTTTTTTCTTCCACCACTAATTGATGCTTCAATTCCACTTAACCAACTAGCTCCCCATCGATATTTTTCTGGAACCGTGCCAATCATTGCCTCTAATAACCCAATTGTTTTGAGGTTGGCGATGAAGTCAGGGTGTAGTTCATAATTTTTTTTCAATAATGAATGAGCAATACTAAGTTCATTAAAAGCAGAAAAATATTCTTCGAATTTTATCCTCATCAATGCCCATTGAACATTTATTTCTGCTTGAAAATATAAATAATAAGGTGAGCTTGGGTCGCCACTTTTTATTTTTTGAAGTATAATTTCCTTCTTATCTCGAATATTTTTTAAATAAATTTTATCCTCATCAATTATAACTGTCAGAAAGTCAATATAATTTTCGATATATATGGGTACTAAATTGTCGGGTTCAGTGTTTTTTAGATCATTTAATAGTTGAATAGATTCTTCGAACCGTAATGAAATTGCGTATTCATAAGCCAATCTTGCCTTTGGAGAAAAGCTATAATAAGGAGTACTGTAAACTATATTTATGACAAGCCAATTCGATATTATGAATAGAAATAATATTTTTTTAAAATTCATTGTTCTGAAAAAATTGGTGCTGCCTAAAAGATTAACTTAAATTTGCACAAAATTAATAAAATGCTGATAGATACACATACCCATTTGTATTTAGAACAATTTGACGAAGATAGAACAGCGATGATGCAAAGGGCTATTGATAAAGGAGTAGAACGAATGTTGCTACCCGGAATCGATAGTAACCACATAGCCAGCATGTTAGAACTCGAAAAGAGTTTTCCAAATAATTGTTTTGCAATGATGGGCTTACATCCTTGCTCTGTAAAAGAAGATTATGAAAACGAACTAAAAATAGTAGAACAAAATCTTCAAAACAGAAAATTTATAGCAGTTGGTGAAATAGGTTTAGATTATTATTGGGATAAAACTTTTATCAAGGAACAAAAATATGCTTTTAATTTACAGATGGAATGGGCAAAAAAATATAAAATTCCTATATCAATTCATTGCCGGGAATCGATGGATGATGCAATAGAATTAGTTGAAGGTGCTAAAACGGAGGATTTGAATGGAGTATTTCATTGTTTTGGTGGCACATTGGATCAAGCAAACAAAATAATCGATTTGGGGTTTTATCTAGGCATAGGAGGAGTGTTAACGTATAAAAAATCTGGGTTAGACGAAGTTCTGAAACATATTGATCTTCAGCATATTGTATTAGAAACGGATGCGCCTTATTTAAGCCCAGTGCCATATAGAGGAAAGCGAAACGAAAGTGCTTACATCTCTGATATTGCACAAAAACTTGCTGAAATTAAAGGTGTAAATATCAATGAGGTAGCCAGAATAACTTCAGAAAATGCAGTAAAAGTCTTCAAGTTATGATGAATCACTCAATTTTTAATAGGCATTGCTTAATTTTTATTTTAGCAATATTTCTTCCCTTGTTTTTATTTAGTCAGAACTCAAAAAATAAGAAACCAAAATTAGTTATTGGCTTAGTAATAGATCAAATGAGATGGGATTATCTATATCGGTATGAGTCAAAATATAGTAAAAATGGTTTTAAGAGATTGATGAAAGATGGATATTCTTGTGAAAATACCCAAATTCCGTATGTACCCACCTATACAGCTCCAGGGCATACTTGCATCTACACAGGGTCAGTGCCTGCTTTGCATGGAATAATAGCAAATAATTGGTTTGATAAATCAATCGAAAAATCAGTGTATTGCACTGATGATGAAAAATATACATCTGTGGGCGACACAACACCTGCTGGTAAAATGTCGCCATCAAGAATGCTCACCACTTCAATATGTGATGAATTAAAACTTGCAACTAATTTTAAATCCAAAACTATAGGAATATCACTAAAGGATAGAGGTTCGATATTACCAGCAGGACATTCTGCGGATGGTGCATATTGGTTTAGTGGTGAAAGTGGGAAGTGGATAACTTCTTCATTTTATAGAAGTTATCTTCCACAATGGGTGATAGAATCCAATCAAAAATTAGCAGTGGATGCAAAACACTATGAAAATTGGAAAACGATAATGTCTTTGGAAAAATATCATGAAAGCACTGAAGATAATGTGGTGTGGGAAAGCCCATATAAAAACGAATCGGAGCCTATATTTGAACACAACATCAAATCCTTATTTGAAAAAAATTCTGAAATTCTGAAAGCTCTCCCATATGGCAATAAAATGACTTTAGATTTTGCCAAAGATGCAATATTAGCTGAATCATTAGGGAAAAACATTTATACAGATTTTCTTGCAGTGAGCTTATCTTCAACGGATTATATAGGTCATCAGTTTGGAACAAACTCTATTGAAATTGAAGATACTTACTTACAACTTGATAGGGAATTAGCTTTATTTCTAAATTTTTTGGACAAAAATATAGGTAAGGGAAATTACTTATTGTTTTTATCTGCCGATCATGGAGCGGCACACAATGCTACATTTTTAAACACCCAAAAAATCCCATCTGGCAATCTGATTTATGAATCTTTCAATAAAAAAGTAAGAGATTTTATAATTCAAGAATTTAAGGATTCTACAATATTATATGGTATAGCTAATCAACAAATCTATCTCAACCATAAGTCTATACTAAAAAACAACTTGATGGTCGATAAAGTAAAAAGTAAAATCAGCACCTATTTAATGTCATTACAAGGAATTGTGGATGTTGTTGATTTAGAAAATGCTGGAAGTAGTCATTTGCAAGAATATCTCAAGTCATTGGTTATCAATGGTTATAATGCTCAAAGAAGTGGAGATTTATATTTTTTGATGAATCCTGCTTGGATGGAAGACTTCACCAAAGGAACAACTCATGGCACAGCATATAAGTATGACACTCATATTCCATTGATTTGGTATGGATGGGGAATAAAAAGAGGGAAAGACTATGATTTAGTATCCATGACAGATATTGCAGCAACATTGGCAAGTATGCTTCAAATTCAAGAACCAAGTGGTTGCATCGGAAAGCCTATTGAAGGAGTTTTGAAACATTAAAAAATCATTGTTGTATTCATCCATTCAGAAAGTGCCCTAAATTCTATTAATTAAATACAAATAGGAAGTATAAAAAAGCCATTCTGCCTTTATAAAAGGTAAAATGGCTTTGGCGGAGAGTTAGGGATTCGAACCCTAGAGACCCTTTTGGAGCCTACACACTTTCCAGGCGTGCTCCTTCGACCACTCGGACAACTCTCCTTTGGAGGTGCAAATATAAGGGTATCTTTTAATTTTTAGATTTTAGGAACCCAAGTTTTCGGAAGGCGACCAAAAAAGTTTTTTGAAATCTACTACTTTGAAATCTACAACCTCTATTTTTTCATGCTCCAACATTTCTTGCATCATAGTTGGTGTAGGAAAATGGTGGCGTCCAGTCAGTTCTCCGTTTCTATTTATTACTCGATGAGCTGGAATGAATTCTCTGCTAAAGCTACCATTTAGTGCCCAGCCGACCATTCTTGGCGAACATCTATCCAAATAATCCGCTATTGCACCATAAGTAGTAACTCTACCGAAGGGGATTTTTTTCACCACCTCATATACAGACTCAAATTTTGATAAATTTTCATTCATTCATTTAATCTTTATAAAACATCCATTTCCCCAACTCTTTTAGCGTAACTTTTTTTCCGTACATTAATATTCCAACTCTAAATATTCTACCCGCCAACCAAACAAAGAAATAAGTGGATGCAATCATAACTACCACCGATAGAATGATTTGCCACATTGGTGGATTGAATGCAAGTCGGGCTGGCATTACTATTGGGGCAAATAATGGAAATATAGACGACCAAACCGCTAATTGACTATTCGGAACTCTAATAGAAACAAACATGATATAAAATGCAATGATTATTGGAATGGTTAAAGGCATAGATAAGGATTGGCTTTCTCCAATGTCATCCCCAATAGCTGATCCGACTGCTGCGAATAAGGATGCATACAACAAATAGCCACTTAGAAAATAGAAAATGAACATTGGGATAACGAACCACCAATTTATTTTGAAAATTTCATCAATCATTAATTGAACGGAACTTGCCATCATTTCAGGGTCAACATTGGCAGCCATGTTAGGTTGGCGATATTGTTGTAGGTCAAATCCAAATATTGCTTGAATAGCAAATTGAAGCACAAACATCAATAATCCCCAGATAACAAACTGAGTTAACCCAACCATCCCTACTCCAATTACTTTTCCTAACATCAACTGAGTTGGTTTGACTGATGAAATAATTACCTCAACAACTCTATTCGTTTTTTCCTCCATGACACTTCGCATCACGTTGGATCCATAAAGCAAAATTGTCATATAGAGCAATATACCTAAAAAAGTTCCGAGCCCGGCTCCTACTTTATCCGTCATACTTGTTGCCTGTGAATCACCATCTTTTGGGTGAATAAATTCTGGTTCAATACCGACTTTTGTGTCAAGACTTTCGAGCTGCTTTTTGTCTAATTGAAGTTTTTCAATTTTATAATCCCTTATTTTATCTTCAATTTTATTTTCAATAATAGATGTTGTCTCGAGTCCTAATCTTTCATCTGCATAATAAAATGCAGTTAATTTTTTAGTTTGCAGTTCTTTTAGCTCGGGTACGTAAAGTATGCCCGTATATTTTTTTGAATCAAAACTAGATTTTGCATTTTCGAGATTATCATTACTAAAAGTAAAGAATAAATTATTTTCATCCTTTAGTGTTTTGTTGAGCAGATTCCCTGTATCTACTACTAAGATTTTTTGAGTTACATCGTTTTTATAGGACATTATGTAGCCCACTACACCAAAAAATATTGCAAAGAGTAATGGGGTGAGAATCGTGAAAAGAATAAATGATTTTTTCATTACTCTTGTTAAATATTCTCTTTTTATTATTATCCAAAGTTTGTTCATAATCAATCAATTAGGTGTTTTAAATAGATATTTTTTATTTAGTTACTACTTTTATAAATATATCATTCAGCGATGGTAATATTTCTTGAAAGGATTGTAATTGAATATTGTGGTTAATCAAATGACTCAAAATTTGATTAGGATTGTTGGCATCTACCATTTTCACTAATAAAATATTATTTTTGTGTTCAATAATATTTAAATTTTCAATTGCATCATTATTCAACACCCCTTTATATTTGATTTCAAACACAAAATCTTTGTATTTTTCTTTAATTGCTTTCACTCCACCCTCTAGCACATTTTGTCCCTGATTGATCAAAACGATATTGTCACAAATTTCTTCCACTTGCTCCATCCTATGAGTTGAGAAAATTATACTAGTTCCATTATTGTGTAGTTCGTAAATTTCATCTTTGATGAGATTGGCATTCACAGGATCAAGCCCAGAAAAAGGTTCATCAAGAATCAATAATTTTGGTTTGTGCAAGACAGTTGCAATAAACTGTACTTTCTGCGACATCCCCTTTGAGAGCTCTTCTATCTTTTTGTTGTTCCAATCGGCGATATCAAATTTGTCAAACCAGTATTTAACTGCACTTTTTGCTTCACTTTCGCTCAAGCCTCTTAATTGTGCAAGATAAATGAGTTGCTCACCCACCTTCATTTTTTTGTAAAGGCCTCTTTCCTCAGGCATATACCCTATTTTCTCTGCACTTTCTGCACTTATTGGCTTACCATCAAAAAAAACCGAACCAGAGTCAGCTTTAGTAATCGTTGTTATGATACGAATTAGTGAAGTTTTTCCAGCTCCATTTGGACCAAGCATTCCAAAAATAGTTCCTTCTGGCATATCTAGCGTAACTTCATTTACGGCTATTTTATTTTGATATGACTTCGTTACTTTGTTTAATGATAATATTGACATTAGCTTATATTGCTTAAAAAAATCAAAAATAGTTATTTGTTCTGTATTCTATATTTATTTAATAACTTGAGTAATAACTAATAGACTAATTGATTCTATTGAGCTATGAATTGTGTGAAAGTTTAGAGTTATTCGAATGTCTTTCTTTGTCTCTCATTGTTTTTTTGTTCAAGTTTTTCAATAAAGCATCATTTAGGTCAATTCCAGTTTGATTGGCAAGGCAAATGAGAACAAACAATACATCTGCCATCTCATCTTTAAGATCGTCCATTGCAGATAATGCAAGAGCTTCATGCTTAAAGGATTGTTCTCCATAGAGTCTGGACATTAGCCTAGCTACCTCGCCAACTTCCTCCATCAAAATAGCAGTATTGGTTAGTTCATTAAAATATCGAATACCAATAGTTTTTATCCAATCATCCACCAATCGTTGAGCTTCTTGTATTTCCATTATAAAAATTTTATTTCCTTTAATCCAAATAGTTCATTTTGTCCATTCACTTCTACTAGCAACTGACCATTTGGCATAACATTTCGAATAATTCCTTCGAATAGCTCACCATTTTCTCTTTCATAACGTGCAATTGTATCCAAATTCAATAGAGATGCTAAATATTCTCTTTCTAATAATGCAGTTTGCCTACTTTTTAGCTGATTTAGTCGATAATCTACTGAAGCAAAAATTTCTAATCGTAAACTATCCAAAACATATTCAGATTGAGTTTCGAGAGCAAGAGAAGTTGCTTTGGGTAAATGTTGTGGAAAAATTAATTGATTGATATTCAACCCAAAACCAACTATTGTGGATTGGATTTGATGACCAACAATCGTATTTTGTATTAATATACCACCTAATTTTTTATTGTTGGCATATATATCATTGGGCCATTTTATATTTGTGGGTTCAATATATTTCGAAACTAAGTCCTTTAGTGCCAAACTAATTGTAATATTCAACATAAAGGTATTCTCTATTGGAAGATATTCGGGATAAATGATAATACTTGTCAGAATATTTTGGTTTTTTTCGCTTTCCCAGCGGCTACCCATTTGCCCTTTTCCTCCTGTTTGAAATCCTGCCGAAATGACAGTTCCCTCTATTGGATTACTTTTTGCTAATAGTGATTTAGCATGTTCGTTCGTAGAACCAATTTCAGGAAAATGAAAAAAAACTTTTCCAACAGAAAATGTGTTGTGAGATATGGACAATACGTTATACTTTTGCAAATTAAAAGAAACAAAAATAAGTATTTAGAATTTGATTTCACAAAAAAATAATGCAGTTGCCAAGCCGACTGGTTTGCCTGCAGACCAATTAAATGCTTTAATCATTGACAGTATTCAAGATATTAAAGGAAAAAACATAGTTTTACTGGACTTACGACATTTACACGATGCACCCACAGATTATTTTATAATTTGCGAAGGCGATTCTAACGTTCAGGTTAGATCAATTGCAGATAATGTAAAAAAAAGAGTGTATAAAGAAATGAACACATTGCCTAACCATGTGGAGGGTCAACAAAAGTCACTTTGGGTTTTAGTAGATTATTTTACGGTTGTTGTTCATGTCTTTTATCGAGACACAAGAGCATTTTATGAATTGGAGGACTTATGGAGTGATGCTAATTTCACCAAATTTCAAAATTTAAATTAAATGGAAGATCAAGAAAAAAATAATATTAAAGCCCCGAGAAACTCTTCACCAAAGTTCACATCATATTGGATTTATGCTGTGATAGTGCTTTTTTTGATTGCTGTTAATTTTCTATCAGTTTCCAACCCATCTCATGACCCCATAACTTGGGGTAGGCTCGAACAAATGATGAAAGATGGCGATATTGAAAAATTAGAGGTCGTCAATAAAGAGGGTGTTAATATTTATATTAAGCAAGATGCATTAAAAACTGATAAATACAAAGATGCGAATCAGACAAAGTTTGGGATGTATTACCCTCAATATACATTTAATCCTGGTCCGATTACCTCTTTTGTTGAAAGAATAAACGAAATCAACAAATCGCTAGAACCTACTAAACGTGTAGAACCACAATTTGAGGATAGAACCAATTGGTTTAGTATCATTGTAAGTTGGGTTCTTCCATTTGGACTAATATTAATATTTTGGCTATTCATTATGCGAAGGATGGGTGGTGGAGCTGGAGGTGCTGGTGCTCAAATATTCAATATTGGAAAATCAAAAGCTACCTTATTTGATAGCAATGCAAAAGTGAATGTAACTTTTGCTGATGTTGCTGGGCTCGATGAGGCTAAAGAGGAGGTGATGGAAATAGTGGATTTCCTAAAAAACCCAAAAAAGTATACAGCTTTAGGAGGTAAAATACCCAAAGGAGTTTTGTTAGTTGGAAATCCTGGAACTGGAAAAACATTATTGGCAAAGGCAGTAGCAGGTGAGGCAGAAGTACCATTTTTCTCAATTTCGGGCTCTGATTTTGTGGAAATGTTCGTCGGTGTAGGTGCATCGAGAGTTAGAGACTTGTTCCGTCAAGCTAGAGAAAAAGCTCCATGTATTGTGTTTATAGATGAAATAGATGCTATCGGAAGGGCTAGAGGAAAAGGTGTGATGCAGGGGGGTAATGACGAAAGAGAAAATACGCTGAACCAATTGCTAGTAGAAATGGATGGCTTTAGTACGGACAAAGGAGTCATTATGATGGCTGCCACGAACCGCCCAGATGTGTTGGATAGTGCTTTGATGCGTCCTGGTCGATTTGACCGACAAATAGGAATAGACTTGCCAGACCTAAAAGGAAGAGAGCAAATATTTAAGGTTCATCTAAAAAACATAAAGATTTCGGAATCGGTAGATCCAGAAGCATTGGCAGAAATGACACCTGGTTTTGCAGGTGCAGATATAGCAAATGTTTGTAACGAAGCTGCTTTAATCGCCGCAAGAAGAGAGAAAAAATCTGTTGACATGGAAGATTTCAACTATGCTTTGGATAAAGTAATTGGTGGAATTGAGAAGAAAAACAAATTTATTTCTCCAGAGGAAAAAGAGATTATCGCCTATCATGAGGCTGGTCATGCCATCTGTGGATGGTTCTTAGAGCATGCATCACCTTTGGTGAAAGTGACTATAGTTCCAAGAGGAATTGGCACTTTGGGGTATGCACAATATTTGCCTAAAGATGAATACATTATTCGTACAGAACAGCTTCTGGATAGAGTGTGTATGACTCTTGGAGGTAGGGCGGCAGAGTCGGTTGTTTTCAATAAAATCTCTACGGGAGCTCAAAGCGATTTGGATCAAGTGACAAAAATAGCTTACAATATGATAGCAGTTTATGGAATGAACGATAATGTTGGTCATGTGTCATTTTATGGTATGTCTCAAGATCAATTTAATCGTCCATATTCTGACAATACTGCTACAATGATAGATGTTGAGGTAAGAAAATTAATTGATATTCAATACGAAAGAGCTAAAAAGTTGCTCATTGAAAAAAGGGGTGAATTGGAAAGCTTGGCTAAAGCATTATTAGAAACAGAAGTTTTGCACAAATCTGATGTTGAAAGATTAGTTGGTCCAAGATTAGGTAAAAAGACAACAGAGGAAGTGGAGACTGCATAAAATATATTGTATTGAAATAAAAAAAGACCGATAAGTTTCTAAAAGCTTATCGGTCTTTTTTTTAAAAAAACTTATTACCTAAAATGTAATTAAAAATCAATAATCTCGATTCGTAAAATAAGCCATTGCAGATGATAAAAAAATCAAACCAATACAAATCAGTGGCGGTAAAAATGCTAAGAAGTAATTTACAACTGTATAAATACCGAAGGTAATCATATTTATTGCCATGATGGACTTGTATGCGGCGTTTGATAATTTCAGTTTAAGCAAATACCAATTCATTACACCTGAAAACAAACAAAGTAAAGTCAAAGCTGCACTGACAGAGTAAAACAAATCGCTAAAAGTAGGGTGAAAACCAGCACCCATTTCTAAATGAATCGTTGTAATAGCATCTATTAATGGCTTTTCAGCGTCATTTGATGCTTGGTGACCACCAAAAAAACTTAAAGAATGTATTACTCCAGTCAATAGTTGAAAGATATAATTAACTACGATCCAAATTCTAAAATTCATATTAATGAGTTTACCCAACAGAGTGAATGCCAATTCTATTTCCTTCGGAATCTACGAAAACTCCCATAAATCCATAGTCATCGGATATTTTAGTCTTTTCCACCAATACTTTGCCACCAGCAGTTGCTACTCTTGATAGTATTGTATTTACATCTGGATTAGCATTTAGGTAAATCAATGGTCCATGTGTTTCTGAAGGAGAATAAAACCCTGGTTCAGTACTCACCAAAGCTCCACCAATTTGATTTTGAGGATCTTCTATCGGAAATAGTCGCATTAGAAACCCTGGCATTTCAAGTGGAAACATCTTAAAATCAAAAATCGTTTCATAAAACTTTTGAGCCCTATCCAAATCATTTGTAGGTATCTCAAACCAACTTATTGCATTTGTCATAAAATATATATATATAATTAAAAAATTATCTCCACAAGCCGATGATTGCACCCATCACAGTAAGAGCAACTAAAGCATAGCCAGCATTAATTCCGAGTAATCTAAATGGTTTGTGTTCGAATAATCCATGAATGAAAACAAAACAAAGCACCCATAAACCAGCAAGAAACCCAGCAGTAGCTCCCCAAGTAACATCTGTTTTCTGAGCACATACACCTGTACATTCGGCTGGAGTGTCAGCTAAAAACATCCCAAGATTAGCTGCTGCAATAAATGTAAAAATAAATGCAAGACCAAATATTTTTCCAGGGTTTCCATTTCTTAGCTTTTCAATTGTCAAGACATTATCTACCATCCATGCTGTTCCAAATACTTTTGGGGAATACCATAACCAGCCCAAGACAAAAGCTGACAATGCTGCAACAATTATTGCTAACCAATTTACTGCCATAGTTATAAAAATTTATTTATAAAAAAATTGTGAAATTAATTGTAAATATAAGTGTTCGTCCTTTAAATTGAGTAAAGTGTAAAAAAATTTTATTTGACAAATCCATGAAATAATATGTTGCACTTTTAGTCAAATGGACAATTTTATTTTAACAGCTAACAAGATATTGAATTTTTATAAAACTTCAAATAATAAAAATGTATAATATCAACACAATCAAACAACCACACTAAAAATTTAGCAAAATTTTTTTAAATTCAAAATGTTTAATTTCTTTGTTAACTCATATAGATTTGTCTATCTTTGCACCGATTTTTAAAAACAGGGTTTTTATCATACAAATTCAGTTTTTAATCTTTTTCTAAACAACAACTTTTTTATACATCATGGCAAACATAGGTCGTGTTAAACAAATTATCGGTCCAGTTGTAGACGTTAGCTTTAGCGGTGAAGCAAAATTACCGGAAATCTTATCAGCATTAGTTATCAAAAGAGCTGGTAATGATGACTTAATCTTAGAAGTTCAACAACATCTTGGGGAAGACAGTGTGAGAACCGTAGCAATGGATGCTACTGATGGTCTAACTAGAGGTGCAGAGGTCATAGATACTGGCAAGCCAATATCAATGCCTATTGGCGACCAGATCAAAGGTAGATTATTTAATATCGTAGGAAAAGCGATTGATGGTATCGGAGAAGTTCCAGTTGGTGAAAATGGTTATTCTATTCATAGAAAACCACCATTATATGAAGACCTATCAACAGAAAGCGAAGTTTTATTCACTGGTATTAAAGTAATTGACTTGATCGAGCCTTATTCAAAAGGTGGAAAAATTGGTTTGTTCGGTGGTGCAGGTGTAGGAAAGACGGTATTGATCATGGAGTTAATCAATAACATCGCCAAAGGATATGATGGTATGTCCGTATTTGCTGGTGTAGGTGAAAGAACTCGTGAAGGTAACGACTTGTTGAGAGAGATGATCGAATCTAACGTAATCAAGTACGGTGAAGCTTTCAAGCATAGCATGGAAGAAGGCGGATGGGACTTGAGTAAAGTGGATAAAGAAGAGTTGAAAAAATCTCAAGCAACATTGGTGTTCGGACAAATGAACGAGCCTCCTGGAGCAAGAGCAAGAGTTGCATTATCTGGTTTGACAGCAGCAGAATATTTTAGAGATGGTGATATGAACGATCCGAATGGAGGAAAAGATATCTTATTCTTTATCGACAATATCTTTAGATTCACTCAAGCTGGATCTGAGTTGTCAGCATTGTTAGGTCGTATGCCATCAGCTGTAGGTTATCAACCAACGTTAGCTACTGAGATGGGATTGATGCAAGAAAGAATTACTTCTACAAAGAGAGGATCAATCACCTCTGTTCAAGCGGTATATGTTCCTGCTGATGACTTGACTGACCCAGCTCCTGCAACAACATTTGCTCACTTAGATGCAACTACCGTATTGAGTAGAAAAATCGCTTCATTAGGTATCTATCCAGCTGTGGATCCGTTGGACTCTACATCTAGAATTCTTGATCCTAAGATTATTGGCGAGGAGCATTATAACTGTGCTCAAAGAGTGAAAATGATTCTACAAAGATACAATGAGCTATTGGACATCATCGCTATCTTGGGTATGGAGGAGTTGAGTGAAGACGATAAATTGGTTGTTCATAGAGCTAGAAGGGTACAACGTTTCTTATCACAACCTTTCCATGTTGCTGAGCAATTTACAGGTTTGAAAGGAGTATTGGTTCCGATAGAAGAAACAATCAGAGGATTCAATATGATAATGGATGGCGAAGTGGATGAATATCCAGAAGCAGCATTCAACTTGGTTGGGTCAATTGATGATGCAATTGCAAAAGGTAAGAAAATGTTGGCTGAGGCTGAAAAATAATTTAATTCATTCAGAACAGTAATTTATGAATATCACAGTATTGACACCCGACAAAGAAATCTTTAGTGGAGCAATAAAGTCTGTAAAAGTGCCTGGTCAAGATGGTCAATTTCAAGTATTGAAAAACCATGCTGCTATAGTATCTGCATTGGCAGAAGGCGAGGTAACTATCGCTAAAGAAGATGGATCGAAAATAAAATTTCAAATAGAAAAAGGATTTTTAGAAGTCCTTCGGAATGAAGTTTCTTTGTTAGTTCAAGGCTACAAAGAAAACTAGGATCTTACAATTTTAAACAAACACAAAGCCCTCCAGATTTGTCGTAATCTGAAGGGCTTTTTTATTTGAAGCTATCAAATCAATTTTATTTTGAGTAAATGGCTTTTAGTAAAAAAAGTTATACCAGTTTTTCGAGAATTTCTCTAGCCATTTTCAGCGACTTCACATTGTCTCTTACTAATATTAAGCTTTTGCTGCTTTGTTTTAAGGATAATTTTTCTCGTATTCCATTTGGGCTATTAATGTAATTTAGAAGGTTTTTAAATGTAGAAGATTCATAAAACGAAGATTGAGGGTTGCCTACAAAATAAGCTCTGAGCTTGTTTTCTTTTAACATTATTCTTTCTAAGCCCAATTTTTTTGATATCCACCTTAGTCGTAATCCTTCAAATAGCTCAAGGGTTGGGTTGGGTATTTTTCCGAATCTATCGATTATTTTTGTTTGGTATTCAGCTAGCTGTTCTTCATTCTCTATAGTGTCTAGCTCTGTATAAAGGTTCAATCGCTCTTGAACTATATCTACATAATCGCTAGGCAAGTGCATTTCCACATCGGTTTCTATCTCTACATCTCTTACATATTTTCTTTCTTTAGCCAAATCTTCTTTAAATACGTCCTTAAACTCCGTTTCTTTAAGTTCTTGTACGGCTTCATCAAGGATTTTCATATAAGTTTCGTAACCAATATCTGCAATAAAACCACTTTGCTCGCCGCCTAAGAGATTTCCAGCACCACGGATATCAAGATCTCTCATTGCTATATTGAATCCACTACCAAGATCACTGAATTCTTCTAATGTTTTGAGTCTTTTTCTTGCCTCTGGGGTAAGAACAGAAAGTGGAGGGCAAAATAAGTAGCAAAAAGCCTTTCTATTTGATCGTCCTACTCTACCTCTCAATTGATGCAAGTCGCTCATACCGAATTGATGAGCATTGTTAATAATAATGGTATTAGCATTCGAAATATCCAAACCCGTTTCTATAATATTCGTACTCACCAACACATCATATTTTCTTTCGATGAAATCTACAAGAGTTTTTTCGAGTTTTTCGGGTTCCATTTGTCCATGAGCCATAGCAACATCTATATCGGGACAAAGCCTTTCGATCAAAGCTTTCATATCTCCTAAGCTTTGCACTCTGTTATGAACGAAAAATACCTGACCACCACGATGAACCTCTTTATATATTGAATCCTTGATTACCTCATCGCTAAATATTCTCACTTCGGTATGTATGGGTTGCCTATTGGGTGGGGGAGTCCTGATGATGGATAAGTCTCGAGCAGACATTAATGAAAACTGTAAGGTTCTAGGAATAGGGGTTGCTGTTAGTGTCAAAGTATCTACATTAACTTTGAAATTTCTCAATTTTTCTTTTGTAGCCACCCCGAATTTTTGCTCTTCATCAATGATCAACAATCCTAAATCCTTGAATTTCACATCCTTAGAAACTAAGGCATGTGTGCCGATTATAATATCCAACTGTCCAGAGCTTAGCCTTTCTAATGTTTCTTTTTTCTCTTTTGTAGATTTGAATCTATTCACAAAGTCAACATCAACTCCGAATTCGTTGAGTCGCTCTTTGAAAGTTTTATAATGCTGAAGGGCTAAAATAGTAGTTGGCACCAGAACTGCGACTTGTTTTCCATCATTAACTGCTTTGAATGCAGCTCGAATAGCCACTTCTGTTTTTCCAAAACCCACATCACCACAAATCAATCGATCCATTGGATAGGGTTTGCACATATCTTCTTTCACATCATTAGTAGCGGTTAATTGATCGGGAGTATCTTCATATAAAAACGATGCTTCCAATTCGTTCTGCAAATAACCATCAGGAGCAAATGCAAACCCTTGTGATGCTCGCCGCTTTGCATATAGCTGAATGAGCTCTTTTGCAATGTCTTTTACTTTTGCTTTTGTCTTTGCTTTAAGTGATTTCCAAGTGTCGGACCCCAGTTTATTTAAGGTAGGTGGGTTGCCTTCTTGACCTATATATTTAGCGATTTTGTGCAAAGAATGAATACTAACATATAAGATGTCGTGATTTTTATATACCAATCTTACAGCTTCTTGAACGTGACCATTGATATTTATTTTTTCTAACCCAGAATATCTACCTACTCCATGATCGATATGAGTGACAAAATCGCCAGGATGAAGTTCTCTTAACACATTGACTGTCAAGGCTTGATCTTTTGTGAAGCCAGCCCTCAACCGATACTGGTGGAATCTTTCGAATATCTGATGATCCGTATAACAAGCCAAGTTCAATTCATAATCAATAAAACCTTGATGAAGCGAAATGGGTATTTGGTGATACTTTACTTTTGCATCTAGGTCTTCAAAGATGGCTTCAAAACGTTCTAATTGTTTGGTGTTGTCCGAAAATAGAAAGTTTTCGATGAGGTTGTTCGAGTTTTCATGAAGATTTTCAATTAATAATTTGAAATTTTTATTAAAACTTGGTTGTGGTCGTGCATGAAAACTAAATTGTTCTTTCACAGCAATTTGTTGTTTTCCACTACTCAATAAAACAGTGCTAAATTCATTAGCATCATTTATTACTTGATTAGGATATACAAATGCTCGGTCTTTAAATATTTCTGCAAGTTCGCTTTGGTCTAAAGCAGAGATAGTTTTAGAAAAGGCTGCGGCATTTTCAAAACAAATCTGCAATTTGTCCAGCATTGCCTCCGTGTCTTTTATCCAAATAATGGTATCTTTTGGCAAAATATGAAAGATTGAAGTTTTTTGGTCTTGGCTGAATCGAGTATTGATATTCGGGACTATGGAGACTTTACTTATTTTTTGAACAGATAATTGATTACTTGGGTTGAAAGTTCTTATACTTTCGACTTCTATATCAAATAGCTCTATTCTATATGGAAATTCATTACCATAAGAGAAAACATCTACAATTCCACCACGAATAGAAAACTGACCTGGCTCAAAAACGAAGTCAGATCTTTCAAAGCCATATTCTACTAACACACTGATTAAGAAATCAATATCTAGTTTTTCGCCTGTGTTTATCTCAATTTTTGCTTCCTCCAACACTTCGGGAGCCACTACCATCTCAAACAGTGCTTCTGGATAGGTGACTACCCATTGTTTTTGTGGGTTTGTGTTGATTACTTTATTAATAAGCTCAGTTCTTTGAAGCACATTTGATGTATTCAATTCTTCAAAATTGGCTGGTCGTTTAAAAGAGTCTGGGAAGAAATGGATGTTTTTTTGATTTGAAAGATTAAATAAATCATTATGAATATATGCAGCTTCTTCTTTGTCGAAAGCAATGAGCAAATTCAATTGATGGAGGTTTTGAGCAATTGCTGTAAGGATAAAAGCTTCTTGAGAACCACTCATCCCATTCAACTGAACTCGGTTTTTTTCGGAATTATTTTGAAGAATATTGATTATGTTTTTTATTTTTTCCTGCTCTTGATAGCGAGCCAAAAGTTGTTGCAAATTCATTTTGCAAAGATATTATTTTTTTTCATTGCCTAATGGCAGCCCTCTGCTTTCTCCTCTAAATGATTAATAATGTTTTGAATTCCTACTTTTCGAGTCATCTTCCTAAATATTCTTTGTAATCCAAATGGAAATAGCCATAAAATTTTAGATACATAATAATAAAACGGCTGGCAGGAATAATTTACTCATGGTCTAATAATTTGTTCAATTCGTTTTCTAGCTGCTTTTTGTTTGGTAAGAAAAGTTGATATTTGCTTATAAATAGTTGATTACCAATATTTTCAGTAGCATATTCTACTAAAATATGGTCTTTATCTGCTCCTAATACAATTCCAATCGGTTCATTGTCTCCTTCTGTATTAATTTCTTTTTTGAAATAATTGAGATATAAATTCATTTGTCCAACGTCTTGGTGTGTTACTTCTCCTCGTTTAAGATCTATTAATACGAAGCATTTTAAAATCCTATGATAGAAAACTAAATCAACGTAAAAATGTTTACCACTAATAGAAATTCTATATTGTCGTTTTTCAAATGTAAATCCTTTGCCTAATTCTAAAAGAAAGTTTTGCAAATTAGATATTAACTTTTCTTCTAATTCACTTTCAAAATATTGGTGGCTTTCAGGAATATTTAAAACTCTAAAACATACGGGTCTTTCAATATATCGTCAGCTTTCTGAATTTCTTGTCCTTCTTTTGAAAGTTCCAATACACCTTTTTTATCTTTACTTAAAGCCAAACGATGAAAAAGCATACTTTTCATTTGTCGTTTTAGTTCTCTAACACTCCAATTTTCTTTTGCTGTTTGTTTGATATAGAAGGAAATTTCAAGTTCATTTTCAGAACGCAAAATTTCAAAATAATGACTCCAGCTCAAAACGTTAGACAGTGTCTCACTTTTTGGAAAGTTTAAATACAGTTTTCTCATATATAGCAGGTTAGCTCTGCTAAATCCCTTGCCATATCTTACTGTTAGGTCTTTTGATAAGCTTTCAAAAAGGAATGTTCCGTATTCGGCTTTTTCCTTACCACTTTGCTCAAATTCAACTATGTGTCTGCCTATTAACCAATAAGTTTGTACTAAAATTGTGTTTACAGAATGAGCAACTTGTTCTTTGCCACGTTCTAATAAACTGCCTATATCATTGATTAAGTTATTATATTTTGATTGTTCCAAATTCATTACAGAAGTACATATTTTGCAATTTTCAAAGATAACAAATTCATAGAAAATGTTTGTAAAGAATGGATTATTAGTAGGTAATGTCCCAAAATGAAAACATTCTATATTGTAACCACTATACAAAGTTCTAAATACCCAAATTTCAACTGTAAGGTTAAAAAATTAAGGTCAATGTTTTAAAGAGATTCTTTAATGTTAAATTTTAAGTTGGAATGTTTAATAATAAGCGAATTTAGAAAATTATAAAACTTGAAAATTCAAGTTAATGACCTAAATACCTCTTGATTTTAGTTCTAAATACTTATTAATTACTTGTAGAGATAGCTGAGCAGGATTTGTATAGATTGCATTGATTCCATATTGCTCTAACTGCTGAACGATTTGAATTTTTTCGTTAGTATATTTCAAAGCTACGGTATTCTCATAGATTTGTACCGTTGAGTTTGCTTCAGCATTTGCAAAATCAGTAACCTCCGAATTTTCAAAAAACACGACGACAAGTTGATGGAGTTTTTGTAGCTTTCTCAAAATTGGAAGTGCTCTTTCCATCCCATACACACTATCAAAGTTGGTGAATAACAATAATAAGCTTCTTTGTTTCAGTTTGTTGCGAATGAGAAAGTATAGTTTTTCGTAATCTGCATCCCCATCATCTTCTTTGGCATCATAAAGTGAACGAATGATATAATTGAGTTGCTTTGTCGATCGGTCAGCTTTGATCATGGTAGGTTGATTTTTGGAAAACTTGATCAGACCCGCCAAATCACCCTTCTTAAGGATAATATTGGAAATAGCCAGACACGAATTAATAGCATACTCCATGTATGTCAGCCCTTCAAAAGGTGTCTTCATCACCCTACTTTGGTCGATAATACAATAGACTTGTCGAGATCGTTCTTCCTCATATTGGTTTATCATGAGGCTTGCTTTTCTGCTACTTGCTTTCCAATTGATACTTCTATAATCATCACCCACCACATAATTCTTAATTTGTTCGAACTCAAGGGTATGCCCAATTCTTCTAAATCTTTTTACTCCCAAATTAATTGGGTTTCTTTGGAAGGTTTTCCATTCCATTTCTTTAAGATGAAACACGGAGGGAAGCACTTTGATTTCTTTGGCAGCTTCAATCGTATATTTTCTTTCTACAAAGCCAATAGTAGAATGATAGAATAAATAAATATTGCCAAAAAAGTAATTTCCTCTAGTGGGTGGTTTAAGGGAATATTCCACCTTTATTTGTTCATTTGTATCCAATTCCAAATGAATATTGAAGTCAAAATCTTGAAATTGCTCGGGAATTTCGTCGATTATTGTAATATAAAAATGACGTTTTGTTTGATTTTTTATTTGATAATATATTGAATTTTGATCTCCTAAAGACATGGTTTCCATTGTGATTCTTTCACACACAAAGGGTCGTTTAATGCCGTATAATTGCCAAATATCAAAGCCAAAAGCCCATAAAAAAAGTACGAACAAGAGCTTTACAAAAGGCAAAATGATTGGTAATAGGAAGGATATGCAAAATAACAACACCAAAATCCCCATAAAATAGAAGAACCGCTTAGTGAGGAAAAAATTCTTCATTTTATCTTGGTACTTCTATTTTTTGAATAATCTCCGTAATTACCTCTTCTATCGTAACACCTTCCATTTCTTTTTCAGGAGTAAGAATAACTCTATGAATAAGAACAGGATAGGTGACCATTCGAATATCATCGGGTGTCACAAAGTTTCTGCCTCCGATTGCTGCCATCGCTTTAGAAGTTTTCAAAATGGCTAATGATGCTCTTGGCGAAGCTCCCAAAAATAAGAAACGATGACTTCGAGTACCATCGACGATTGCAGCGATATAATCCAATAATTCGGGTTGTATAAAAACGGATTCTACCAGATCTTGGCAACTTTGAATATCATTAGCACTGCAAACTGCTTGGACTTCTTTTTTCACATTTTGCTTAAAATCATTTTGAAACCGTCTCAAGATTTCTTTTTCGCCAGTCAGATCGGGATAGTCCACATTTAGTTTGAAAATAAATCGATCCAGTTGTGCTTCAGGAAGTCGGTATGTACCTTCTTGTTCAATAGGATTTTGGGTAGCCATCACCATATAGGGGAAACCCATCGGATAGGAATTGCCATCGACAGAAACTTGGAGCTCTTCCATCACTTCAAAGAGTGCAGATTGAGTTTTTGCTGGAGCTCTATTGATTTCGTCTATTAAGATAATATTAGAAAAAATAGGACCTTTCATAAAGGAAAACTCTGAGGTTTTCAGGTTGAAAACTGAAGTGCCCGTTACGTCGGAGGGCATAAGATCGGGAGTAAATTGAATCCTCGAAAAATCTGTTTGAATCGACTGAGCCAACAATTTTGCCATTAAAGTTTTTGCAACGCCAGGAGGACCTTCTAATAAGATATGACCGCCAGTAAGTAATGCTGCAACCATAAAATCAACCAATTCTTGATTTCCGATGATAACTTTTGCGATTTCGTTATTGATTTTTTCGGCAATTTTTTGAACGAAAGCCACCTCAACTTCTTCGTTTTCTCTTTGTATTTCTTGATTTGTATCCATCATAAGGTATTGAAAAAGAATAATTGTAAAAATGCAGCAATGAATTTGTTTTTCCTAATATTGGTTCAGAAAAATGACGGAATAATAAAAAATTAGAATATTTCTTTAAAAAAATTAAATTTTATTTGTTTATAAAATAATTTCTATTAAATTTACGAACATATTCATAAGCACAATAAAATAGCAATTAACATGAATAACTCGAAACAAAAATTCTTCGATTCTTCGATTCTTCGATTCTTCGATTCTTCGATTCAACCAAAGTTTTAAAATTTCTTTATTGCTGATTTTTCAATTTGCATTGCTTGATTAAGCATTGCACAAAAGATATTGTTGGCAATAAGAAATCCTAAAAGATGCGGCATATTAAGGTTTTTCATTGACCAACATAAATTTTATTTTTTTACTTTAAAAAATTAATTTTATGAAAGATTTTATTTTTAAAAAACTACCTTTTTATTTATTAGTTATTATTGGTTTAATTTTTGCATGTAATAAAGACCAAAATATAAAAAACTTAAAGATTAGTTCCAACTCAGAAGGAGTAATAAACGATAGAGGATTAGATACTTGTTGCGGAAGTGTTAGAATTTTTATGCGGGATGAAACTTATAATTTGCCTTTTGATTTTCAAGTTTGGTATCTAGATTATTCTGGAGTTTGGAAATCAACACCATGTATTCCAAATGGTACACATGATGTAACTATTAGTGCATGTACAAATATAGGTAGTCCATTATTAGTTGTTTTAACTCCATGTGGTGGTAATCCTGCTTCAAATCCACTTCCGAATTTAGGAAACAAATTAGTAATGTCTAATACTGATAATTGTGGTCATTTGCATTATGACCCAGATGCACCTTGCCATTCATTCTTTTATGGATTAGTAAATTTACCTGTACCTTTACCAAGTTATGGTAGCTCATATTACGGGCCAAGTCAAGAAGCGGGTCTTTGTTGTTATTAAAATATTTAATTTTTGGAGAAAGTATAGTAATTTGGATTTATTTAATATTTAAGGTGATTGAAATCTATACTTTCTCCATTAAAACAAATGCAATGAAAAATTTTCTTTTATTATTTATTTTAGTTCAGTTTTCAACATTTTCATTTTCTCAATGGGTACCTACAACACCTGTTACAAGACCTGCATACTATTTCTTTGAAAATAAAAATAAATTGTTTTGTTCTACTGATGGATTATATTCAACGAATGATAATGGAAGTAATTGGATTAAAGAAAATATTACACCTGTAAGTATAAAAGGAAAACCATTATCAAATATAAAAATTCAAAATGGAAATGTTTTTGCTGGTATTAATCTTACACTATGGAAATCAACAGATAATTGTAAGTCATGGAGTAATATTTTACCTGAAATATTAGTTAATTATACTTGTAATAACAATGAATTATTAGCTATTACATTAAATAGTTCAAATAAATATCTAAAAATTTCTAATGATACAGGCAAAACTTGGACAGATATTACATCAACAATGCCATTTGTATTTAATAATTATAAGAATTTTATAAGTTTTTTAGATGGTAATTATATAATTGGGAATAGTAAGTTAGGGAAGCTATTCTATTCTAATAATAAAGGAATCTCTTGGAGTGAAATCTTGCTACAGGACTCCATTGAAAATTTAATACTTAATGATAATAGATTATTAGCAATTTCAAAAAAGTCATTTTATATTTCTAATAATGCAATTAATTGGGTAAAAAAAAATATTCCTGAAACACCTGAAGCCATATCAGCAAAGGGAGATACTCTTTATGCATCAATAGATTATGGAAAAATATATAGATCTTATGATGGGGGTGATACTTGGAAAAAATTGCCAGAAGACAAAGACTTGTTCTGGGCAAATGGTTATAAAAATATATTTATAAGTATTAAAGGATATTTATATGCACCAGCCACTTTTGGGCTTAAAATTTCAAAAGATAAGGGAGAAAGCTGGTATCCGTCTAATACAGAGAACTTTGCAGCGGCAGAATGTTGGGGTGTTGACACCTTAAAAAATAGAATTATAGCATCTTTTGGCGACTATGATTCTGGGTCATGCATAAGTGATGATAACGGAATCACATGGAAAAATGATTATCCAATTCGCTCATTTTATGACATTCAAGTAACAGAAAAAGTAACTTACTTGAGCCAATTTGATGGGTTTTTTATATCCTATAATAATGGAAGCACTTGGGCGAAATCAGATATTGATTCATCAAAATATTATTCTTCAATCTTAGCTATTGATAAATCAGTGATTGTGATAACCGACAAAGGAATATATATTAGTGAAAATGAAGGGATTACATGGCATAAAACTGGTAATAAAGGTGTAAATAGCTTTATAACAAAAATAAAAACCAATGGAAGTCAAATATATGGTTTGAGTAGCGAAGGAAATATTTACTATTCGGATGACAAATGTGAAAATTGGGTGATGATTTCTAGCAATTTACCTAATTTTTCAAATTTTAGAAATATTTATTGTTTTGAAGATCTAATTGTAGCTTCTGGAAGTTCAGATTTGTTTGTTTCAAAAGACAATGGAAAGACTTGGAAGTCAATTAGCAATGGGTTATTTTATTCGAGTTATAAAGAAATAATTTATTACAAGAACAAATTAATTGTTGGTGGAACTCCTGCATATATTTCCAACGAATCCTATACGGAATGGTATCCAATAGAAGATAATGGACAAATGTATGTAGATGATAATAATGGATTTGCAATAATGAATGGAGAGTTGTTTTTGGCAACAAGATTTACAGGTTTGTTTAAGTATAAATTAGAGGAGCTAATCAAAGTTTCCAACAAAGACATTAGTTCTTCATATAATCAAAATACAATCAATATTTTCCCGAACCCAGTGAAAGACGTTTTGAACATTGATATAGAACAACCCATCGATGCAACAATATTGGATATGGATGGAAAATTGATTTTGCATCCAGCTTGTCCGAATCAAAAAATTGATGTATCTGTCTTAAAATCAGGAAATTATATTCTTAAAATCAAAAATAAAACAAGGGAAATTAGTCAACAATTTGTGAAAGAATAATCCCTTACTCCAAAAAATACACCCTTTTCACCCTTGCAGCTATGCTGGTGAAAACTTCGTAGGCAATGGTACGATAACAATTGGCAAGAGCATTTACTGATGGGTTTTCACCAAAAATGATGACGGTATCCCCCTCTTTCACATCTGCTAATTCTGTTACATCTATCATGCTCATATCCATACAAATATTTCCAATGGTAGGTGCCATTTGGTTATTCACTAGCACATGATAGTTGCCATTGCCAGCAGCTCTGAGAAATCCATCTGCATAGCCAATACTGATTGTTGCAATTTTAGAAGGTCTAGTAGTTACTCCTTTTCTACCATAACCTACTGATTCGCCAATTTCTAAGTGTTTAATTTGAGAAATAGTAGCTCTAAGGGTCATTACTGTCCTCAATTGCCGAGCCATTTCGGGGTGATAATCAATGCCATACATCCCAATACCGACCCTGACCATATCGTATTGGTATTCGGGGAATCTACTGATGCCCGAAGAATTCAAAATGTGGCGAATCGGCTCATAACCAAGCTGTTGCGAAATGTTTAAATAAATCTTTTCAAACAAAGCAGCTTGATGGTGTGTGAAATCATCGTGCTCAGCAGCCTCGCTTCCAGCCAAATGTGTAAAAATAGTTGCAACAGTTATATTCGAATTTTTGGTAAGGACATTTAAAAGCTCTGGAATGTCTTGCTCCTCAAATCCCAATCTTTTCATTCCCGTATCCAACTTTAAATGTATTTTAATAGACTGACCCCCAATGATTTGAATCATTGTTTTTAGCTGGGTAGTTGAAAATATTTCTGGCTCCAAATGATATTCCATCATAGCATTAAAGCTATCTGAACTTACATTCAGTACCAAAATCGGTGCGTTGATACCTGCTTTTCGTAGCTCCACTCCTTCATCAGGATAGGCTACTGTGAGATAAGCGACATATTGTTGGAGCATTTTTGCAATCTCGAAAGAGCCACTCCCATAAGCAGCCGCTTTCACCATAGCCATTATTTTGGTTTGGGATTTTAATAATTTCTGATAACACAATAGATTGTGAATCATTGCAGTAAGATTCACTTCCAAAACTGTAGGTTGAATTTTTTGAACCAGTCGATTCACTATTTTTTCAAACCCAAAACTTCTTGCCCCTTTTATCAGAATCATTTCATTATGAAAGTGGTGAGGCGAAAGATGTTCTAAAAATGTTTCAGTATTTTCCCAAAAGTCAGCATTTATGGATTTGTCTAAAAAAGATTGGATGTTATTGATTTCTGTTCCAATCCCGATAAATTGATTTATTTCATTTTGTTGTAGAAGGTGAGCCACTTTCTCGTATAAATCATTGGTATTCAATCCACTTTGAAGTATATCGGAGAGAATTAAAGTCCGTTTTTCATGGGTAGTTTGTGCAGAAAGAAATCCCAAAGCTATCTTCAATGAAGATAAATCCACACTATAGCTATCGTTGATTATGCTACAATTATTTATCCCTGAAAGTAGCTCAAGTCGCATAGATAGCGGCTCAAGATGTAACATTCGAGAGGCAATTGTTTTATTGGGATAGTTTTTGAGAAGAAGAAAACACCAACAGGTGATCGCATTATCAATGGAGGCATCGTCTGTAAAAGGTATTGTGATGTCTATATTTTCATGCTTAAAAGTTGCAAATATTTGGGTTTGGTTTGCTGATTTTTCTACTTTTCTGATTTGCAAATCAGCTTTTTTCGACCAAGACCAATTGAACTTTTTTTCTTGATCTATTTGATTATCAAGCAATTCAAAATCTTTGCAGTAAATTATTTTTTTTGCATTTTTGAATAATATTAGTTTTTCTTTTACTTTTTCAAATTCACTGTTAAACCCTTCCTGATGTGCTGAACCAATATTTGTGAAAATCCCTATATTGCAATTCACCAAATCAACTAGATTTTCCATTTCATGTGGCTTGGATATTCCCACCTCAAATATACCGAGATTATGCCGATCATTGATTTGCCAAACGGATAGTGGAACGCCAACTTGAGAGTTATAACTCTTTGGACTTCTGACGATTACATAATCTTCACACAACAGTTGATAAAGCCATTCTTTTACTATAGTTTTTCCGTTGCTACCTGTAATCCCCACTACTTCTAATTGATGCGTATTCCTATCATTCTGCACAAATCTTTGAAAAGCAATAGTAGTGTTACTTACCCACCAAAAGTTGGCTTCTTTCCAATTATCGATATTTAAGTTTTTGGAAACACAAAAATTTCTAACACCTTTTTGATACAGAGTATCAATATAATCATGAGCATCAAATCGCTCACCTTTCAAAGCAAAAAACAATGATTTTTCGGGATAGATGAGCTGACGACTATCCAGTAATAGCTCACTAATAACACCTTCGGTATTGATCTGAAAATGCTTGGCATTGAGCATTTTAGCTATTGAAGTAATGCTATAAGCTCTCATCTGAGGTCAAATCCAATATCTTTTCTGAAATATTTACCTTCAAAATCAATTATACTTGCATTTCGGTTAGAAATTTCTAATGCTTCCTCCATTGATTTACCCAATGCTGTCAATGCCAATACTCTACCTCCTGCTGTAATTATTGAATCTTCCTTATGGGTGGTTCCTGCATGAAACACCAACCCATCTTGTATTTTATCTAAATTGTGAATAACTTTTCCTTTTTGATAATCTTCGGGATACCCTCCAGACACTAACATTATAGTTGTTGCAAAATTTGGATTGGTTTGAATGGCTTTTGTAGGCAATGATCCATCGTAGAGTGAAAGAAATAATTCGACTAAATCATTTTCTATTCTTGGAAGAACAACTTCTGTTTCGGGATCGCCCATTCTACAATTGTATTCTATCACATAAGGATCGCCATTTACATTAATTAACCCAATGAATATGAACCCTTTATATGAAATATTTTTTTGTTTCAAGCCTTGAATAGTTGGAATAATAATGCGATCTTCAACCTTTTTCATCATCGCTTCATCTACGAAAGGAACTGGCGACACAGCACCCATACCGCCTGTATTTAAGCCAGTATCTCCTTCGCCGATTCGTTTATAGTCTTTTGCAACGGGCAATATTTTATAATCATTACCATCGGTGAGAACAAATACTGAAAATTCGATACCTGTTAGGAATTGTTCGATGACAACCAAATCGCTTGCTTTTCCAAATTTTCCAGCCAACATTTTAGTCAATTCTTGCTGAGCTTCTTGGATGGAAGGAAGAATCACTACCCCTTTTCCAGCAGCCAAACCATCGGCTTTCAACACAAAGGGAGGGGAATGTTCTGCAAGATAAGAGATGCCATCGTTCAAAGTGGAATTGTCAAATGTACGATAAGCAGCAGTTGGGATATTCATTTCCATCATGAATTGTTTGGCAAAATCTTTGCTTCCTTCCAGCTGAGCCCCAGTTTTGGAAGGACCAATTAATGGAATATTTTTTAGAATAGCATCATTTTTGAAAAAATCGTAAATACCAAGTACCAAGGGTTCTTCAGGTCCGACCACCACCAATTGAATAGAATTCGCTACCACGAAATCTCTTATTGCCACGAAATCATTGATATTCAACGAAATATTTTTGCCGCAATTGCTAGTCCCTGCATTTCCAGGAGCAATAAATAATTGATCACATAAGGGACTTTGTTTCATTTTCCATGCAATGGCATGTTCTCTGCCACCACTACCTAATAAAAGGATATTCATGAATTTTTTTTGCAAAGATAAGTTGTAATGGTTGAATAGATTTCTTGAAAGCCAAAAAGAATAATTCTATAAGTTAATTAGTTTTCCATTTTCATATCGAAGCAAAATATATTTTTCGAGATTTAATTGACCAATTTGTTCTTTTGTTAAATTATTGAATGATAGAATATTAGAATAGAAAAACATGGTCTGAAAGGCATTTTGATCATTCACAATTATAAATGTTTTAGATGAAATATGGGTTTGTAGATAATTTTCAATATAAACTCTCCATTTTGGAAAACAACTTGTTTCATTGATTTTCAGTCGCTCAATAGAATTTCTTATTGGAAAAGAGAAAATTGAAATCACTAATATATAATTAACTATTTTATGATATTTTATTAAGATTTGAAGAATAAACCGCAAGAATAATGCAATTAGGATAAAAATTGCTGGGGCTATTGTAAGAATATAAGTGTTTTTTTTAAAAGTAAAAAAACTTAATAAAATCATTGGGAGCAATATCCAAACGGAAAGGATAAACCTAGATATTGAAGGTTTTTTTATTGAATAATACAATAAGAATATCAATGGAATATATACAATTTCGGAAAGAGACATTCTTATTTCACTAAAATAATACAGCAAAGAAATATTGTCAATATGGGTAGTTTTATAAATTGGCTCAAATAATTGAACTAGAAATATTTTAAATTCTATTGGAAAGTTGAAGAATAAATATAAAATCCAAGGCGAGGAAACAACTGTAAATGAAGTGATTATAATTATAATGGGAATAAATGCTTTTTTCTTTTGAACATAAAAAATTATTGGGATAATGATTAGAAATATCAAAAAAGCCATGATCCACTTAGTCATAAATGCCAGCCCCGCTAAGCAACCAATGATTATAAAATGTTTTTTTGAAAGTGAAATCATGTTTTTTAAAAAATAGAAAATTGTTAGTTCGCATAGGAATAAATAAAGCGTATCTACATGATCTGCCGACATTTTTCCCGAATTAACTTCTAAATATATCCCATTAATTGCATGAAAAAATGCAGCAAGCAGCCCAATTTTTTGGTTGAACAACAAAACACCAATCTTAAAAGTCAAATAAATACAAGCTGAGCCAAAAATGATGGAGGGTAATCTTAATCCAATTTCGTTTATGCCGAATGTTTTTAAGCTAAGAGCAATCACCCAAAATGTAAGAGGGGGTTTGCTCAGCCATAGGTTGCAGAATGTCCAGTTGGAGGGATCTAAAAATGGAATTGAAGTTGGATAAAGCATTGGTTTCAAGGGGTTTGTTAACATATTTTTTGATACTAAAGCATGAAATTGTTCATCCCAAGTATTTAATTCAAATTTCCAAGCCAAACTTATTCTTAACAACAATCCTAGAAATAGGATGGATAAGAGTGCATAATTTGGTTTTTTTTTCTGAATAAAAAATAAAGAAGCAAGAATTAATATAATTAATCCAATAATCTTAAAAGTTGAAACAGTGCTTAAGAAGTTCATTGTTAATGCTTTATGATTTTAACCTATTAATATCATTTATTTTTCCTAAATCTAGCACTATGCCATCGTCCGAGCTGGCCTCGTACATCGGTGCAAAGGTGGCATTCCAAACTAACTCATCCACAGTATAGGAGCTGCCACTATGAATGGTTTGGTTGAAAACCACATCGAAACCCTTGATAAAGACAATAAACTCGATAGACATTTTTTTCAACTCCTCATAAGATTTATTATAGATTGGGCTTCCTTCTGATATTGGATGAACGAGATTCCAGTTCAATGGAAAGACAAATATTTTGTGTCTTTCTAACAAAAGTGCTTGGAAACGCCTTCTTTCTATTCCATTAATTTCTTCGATCCAAGAGCAGGAAATTTGGGCTTCCAAGTCCATCAATTGTGATTTGCTGGCATTAACGATTCTCACCTGCAAGCTATCGCCTCCTTGATAAGGAGCAATAAGAGCTTTTTCGCTATAAATAATTTTTGCAACGGGCTTCGAAAATCTGGCAAAAAATAATCCTGTCGCTAATGCAAACGTCAATAACCCAATTAATGCCAGAATTGATGATAAGATATTGGACATCAAAGTTATAGGAATAACGCCTCCATAACCTACAGTTGTAGAAGTCTGAACACAAAAGAAAAAAGCTTTATTGAAGTTCCCCCAAAAATCCGTATGATGCTCACCAGATAGTGCATTTTGCCCTAAACAAAGGAAAAGCAGTGCGAAAATACCATTCAAGCAAATGTAATACAGCAGGGTGATGGCTGAAAATTTTAACCAAGAAGTCTCTACCAACGTCTGGTAAGGATGCCATGAAGTAATTCCAATCCTTTTCACATTATAAACCCCTGATTTATCTACCATTCTGCCATGAGTTGGCTTGGTGCTGAATCCTAAATCATTATCTTTTAGGTTTTGCTCATTATTTTCTAAGTTCATTTAATTCCAAATCTTTAATTTTTTCTCTTAATCCATTAGCCTCATGAATTTCTAAACTACTATAATACCACAAATTCACAGTAGTAGCATACAATTGCCAAAATACAATATATAAGTTCAATAATATGAAGTAATTAAATAAATCTATTAAGGTTTGTTTGTGTTCAAATTTGTCGTTGAGGTGCCAATTTAAAATGGTTTCTATATATTCCCAAATAAAATTATTGAATACATAAAATACTGCTAGCCACAATCCGATGTAAACTAGTGTAAATTTTATACCAGTATAATAAACTCCCTTACCTAAATATTTTATGCTATAACTTAGTTTTGCAAAAAACTCACCCTTTTCCAGTTCTAAAAATGTTTTCATATAAATCAAAATTGGCATTGCAAAAACTGTTAAAATTAAAATGAAAGCCACAGAATCGATAGCTAGGAACCATATTATAGGAAAAATGGCTATAAAATTTAGAATTAGCGTTGAAATAGAAATACCAATTGAATCATTTTCTTTTCTAAAATATCTTGTTAGCATCCCAGCAATAGATAAGGAAAGAATGATCAAAACATAGTTATTATTCAACGAATTGGCAAACATCCCTTTAGCTTGTTGTATTAAATATTGGTTGAAATCAATTTCTTCGATGTTTTTTTTCACATAATAATATGTAATCAAAGTTGGAATAGACCATAATGCAGCATTTGATATATTTTTTATTATGTTTTTGCCATAAAGCATAAAACTTTCAGCGATGATTTGTCTGGTATTTTTAATTTGGTTATACAAAATTTCGTGGATATAAGTAGGGTTTGATTGATAATTTTCAAGAGTTAGTGGGTTTTTCTTATGAACGAGATAGGGGTAATAAACGTAATAGAACAACACGAAAAACAAACTAAAGAGAATAAGTGCCAATTTTATTCCCCAAAACATTTCGGTATGTCTTGTAATAAATCCTTCGATGAACCCAGCAATCATAAAGATAGGAATGAGTCCTATCATCACCACCAAACCTTTTTGAGCAGATGCTCTAAAAGCTTGTATTCGAGAGAAAGTTCCTGGCATTACTAATCCTTTTGCCAATTCGAACCCAGCCCCACCTGCAATGATTATAGCAGAAATTTCTAAAGTGCCATGAAGCCAAATAGTAAGCAACATTTCCTTGAGTAATCCCTTTTCGTAGAAAAAATATTGAAAACAGCCCAGCATGATGCCATTCCTCACAATCAGTACAAATGTCCCCACTCCCCAAAGAATGCCCAGCAAATAGGCAAAAAAGGATACTAAAATATTGTTCACCGTGATTCCCAGCGTCATCCCAAACATATCTTGATCCTTATAAATTCCCATGGGATCTCCTTTTGAAATATTTTCCAGTGTTTTCTGAATATAGTCATTTCCCAAAATGAGTTGAGCAAAATCTAAGGATTTTCTGGTGGATAAACCACCAATAGCAACGGATACAGCAAATAGGATAAATGAAAGCAAGATACTTTTACGACAAGCCCAAATATTTTTTGGTAAATCAGTAATCCAGAATTGCTTAAAAGCAGCCCATTTGTTCAAATGAACTGACTTATAAATCTTAAAAAAAGATTGTTGGGCAAGGGCATTCAAATAATTTTTGACAGACCTGTTTTTATAGAATGTCCTAGAATAAGAAAGGTCTTCGGTTACTTGAGTAAACAACTTATAAAGTGACTCAGGATCTTTTGAGTTATTTTGCAAAGCAACCTCAAATTCTTCCCAATTTTTACGATTTTGTTCCACAAATTTAGATTCCCGCATTGCTCTATTAGTATTTTTGCACATAATAAGCAACTAAAAGGAAATTTGCAAATGGTTCGATTATATTTGCAAAAAAGTTTTTTATGTTGCTATCCATGACTGGTTACGGTAGGTCCTCAAGAAATTTTGAAAAACGTACGATTACAGTAGAGTTGAGAGCTGTGAATAGCAAAACTACCGACCTTCGTTTGAAACTTCCTTTGGACTTTAAGGATAAAGAAATCCTATTACGTAAGCTAATCACCGACAAAGGTGAACGGGGAAAAATTGATGTTCAGATTTCGATAGAGTCTAATATCGACAAAGATAATGGTGGCATCAATCAATCGCTTTTTAAAAGATATTACAAAGAAATTCAGCGGCTTAATGAAGAAATGGGGAATGGCATTGGCAACTTTACAGAAGCTGTGCTTCGGATTCCTAATGTGGTGACGGGTGATACGGATGGCATCGACGATGAAGAGTGGGAAGAGATCGAAACAGTTGTGAATGAGGCTTTTGAGCAATTCAATGCTTTCAGATTGGCAGAAGGAAAAGCTCATGAAGATGACCTCAGAGAAAGAACAAATGCAATATTGGTGAGTTTGCTAAAAGTAAGCCCATTCGAAGAAGATAGGATCAACAAAATGAAGCAAAGACTTCGCCAGAACCTCGAAGAGTTTTGGGGAAGAGACAACGTAGATGAGAACCGATACGAACAAGAGATTTTGTTCTACGTGGATAAAATGGACATCACAGAAGAAAAAATAAGACTGGAGCAGCACTGCAAGTACTTCATGGAACAATTGGATAACAAAGCCACCTCAAAAGGAAGACAATTGAATTTCATCACCCAAGAAATGGGAAGAGAAATCAACACCTTAGGTGCCAAAGCCTATCATTCTGAAATTCAGCACCTTGTGGTAGGCATGAAGGATGATTTGGAGAAAATAAAGGAGCAAATAGCGAATGTGTTGTGATGATATAATCTAACTTTCTTTACAATTCATAAATTTTTGAAATAAAAAATTGATTTTCATATATCAATATGAAATTTAATAATTAAAAGGTTTTATTTCATAATCACAATTTTTTCAGTAGCTAAAGTAATTTTATCTGAAAATAATTTCAACAAATAAACACCATTGGGATAATTAGCTAAATTAAAAGTTCCTGAAAAGTAATTTCCATCAATTGGTAGTTTTTGCAATTTTCTTCCAACGGCATCACTAAATAAAAGATAAGTAGATTTGTTAGGATTCAAATGCTTCACTTCTATTTGAATATGATCTAAAGCTGGGTTTGGGTTTACGGTTAGTGTTGGGGAATCAGCTAATAACTCTTGGTTGGTGGTAAGAACATCAATAGATGTTTGGATTATACTATCGCAACCCAATTTGCTTTTGTAGGATTCTATTAGTGTTGTATCTGTTTGATAGACAATACCTTTATAACTGCCCCCCAATTTAATGAGGGTATCTATTCGGGTTTCTAGGGTACAGCTTAATGTAGGAATATCATAAGATTTACAAACAGGTGCAAACCCACCGTCATTGTAAGGTCGGATGCTAACGTAGATAGTTTTACCAAATGGTAAAGCTTTGGAAGGATACCATTGGAGTGTATCACCAATATCTAAGCTATCTATAATATCTCCAGCTCCAGAGCTTGTCCCTACCCTCAAGACATATCCACCGACACATCCGGCAGGAGGATACCATTTGATAGGTTCACCAACTTTTAAAGTATCTATCACTTTTGGAAAGTTGCAGGTGGGTGGTGGTGGCGTCTGATATCGCAATATCAACCCTTTCTCCGCTATTGTTACTGCAAAATCCTTGTGGGGATAAGATGTTTGATTTCTTAAGATGGTTGATACACTATTCAAGAACCTTGCAGGAAACCGCTTTTGTTTTTTCCATGTACGACCACCATCATTGGTTTTATGGATTGTTAATTTTGTAGCATCGTATATTCCGTGTAGAGAATCGGCAAATATTATTTCTGATGCAATTTCACCATATTTTGCAAATAGTTGATTATCAGTAATTCTTGATTGTTTACTCCAAGATTTTCCACCATCTCGAGTAAAAAATACACCGCCGGTAGTATCATAATTTAATAGTACTTCATTAAATGAATCCATTACTACAGCATACCCATAATTTTTATTCAAAAATCTAAAATAGCGTAAATCTTTTATGAAGGGAATCGGTTTGGTCGTATTGCCCGTATCAACTGATAAATAATATTTTTGACCATTCCAAAAATCGGGAATAAACATCGTATCAGGGCTTTGATGGGCAAATCCAATCAAATCCCTACTAAGTAGCTTTTTCCATGTGTTTCCGCCGTCTGTAGTGCGTTTGTTGTAATCATCGGAGAATACCCAAAATATACTGTCGGTATAAATATGGATAAATTGTGGATCTCCATTGTTAGGTACATTCGTAAAATCGGCTTTTTTAAACCAGGTTTTTCCACCATCTTCCGATTTGAAAAGCATTCTATCCATCATAATCCACCCAATGTTTTTGGAAGAAAATGCCATTCTGTTGTAGATTTTTTGAGTGTTTTTTACCGGAGGAGTACCTACATAAGAAAATGAACGAGCAAAATCAGTAGATTTATAGACATATCCACTGTAATCGTCAAAATAATATGTGGTTCCATCCTCAAAAGCCGAAACACAGCCATAGTTATCAATCAAATCAACAGCAGGTTTCAAGGGTACTCTAGTAGTATCCCAGCATTGGGCAAAAAAGGTGTAAGGTAGGAATAGAAAAATATATGTAAATATTCTCATGGTACAAAAATTGTATAGAAAAGCTACTCCAAAAGAACTTCTTTAGGAGCAGCTTCATCTTTTTATTTTTTAATAAATTTTAGCGTTTCTTTCAGTTCGTTTTGATCAAAAACGCTTATGAAATAAACTCCGGCTGTCCAAGATTTGGAAGAAAGCGCAACTTTATTAACCCCTTCAGAGATAGCAACATTTTGTCTAAAAACGACCCTGCCACTCACATCCTTTACTTCTATCAAAAGTGGTGTTTCTTTTTGGCTTCCTAACACCAACGTTGCATCATCAGATGATGGATTTGGAACAATAGTTGTTGTTAGCCAATCCAATTGTGTTGTTTTGTTAGATCTTTCGGATGCATCTTGTAAACCATTGACGCTTGACCACTGTAAGGAGAACTCGGTATCATCTGATAACACTATTCTTCCCGGTAGTATGTTATCATCAAAATGTACATATTGGCTTAGGTCACTAATAGGTTGAAGAGCAATAAATCGGATTTCTGTAATAATATCTCCTGTATTCAACGATTTATTATATCCATTATCATCTATCCAAAGCAATCTTAGGTTTCCATTGTTAATATCTCCTGTTCCGTATTGATCTGAAGTCGCCAATTGTGTAGCTGTTTGATCAAACTGTAGGTAAGATGGTGCAAAATTTAATCCCATTTGATAAGCTGCAACGCTCATTGATCTTGTACTAAGAACTTTTAATCGTACGGCATCTCCTGTATTGTAGCTTTTAGATGTATAATTGACACTCAATGGAGCTGGAACCATAGTAGCATCGCAAGTACAGTTAACATCTCCTGTTTTTACTGCTTCAAAGGAAATATGTCCTTCAGCACTTTCACTCAAAATACAAGAAGGATTTGCTCCGGATTGTCCTTTAGGATATATTTTCCAACAATCAGTAGGAAATGTAGTAGTTATAAAAAGAATCATTTTTCTTAATTCAATCATATCAGCTGTTGATACTTTTCCATCTCCATTGACATCAGCAGCTAAAAGATTATAACCAGTCAAATTTTGAATTAGTAAAATATGTTTATTTATTGCAACAAGATCTGCAGTCGAAATACCACACCTACAGCTCTCTTCATTATTTTTACAAGCTTTTACGATGATGGACTCATTATCTCGGGTATCTGGCAAACAAGCAACAGCAACTCCTTTATTGTTAGTACTACTCAAATTGTCACAAGTTGAACCACAAAAATTATCACAATTTGCCATTGTACCTTTTTTCATACAAATGTTTACACCATTGACTCCCGCACCATTACAACAATTTTTAACCTCAACTTCCAATCTTCTGGAACTGGAGCAAGATGTGTTTTCCAAATTATCCGATCTAGGTACACATTCTGCATTATTATTTGCTGCTATGTTTGATTGAAGGAAAGTAGTTTTGCTAATACATGGATTTGTGATATTTTGAGGATAGTCAAATACAATTGTAAAAAAAACACTATTATTAAACATCGCAACTGATTGTGAATTATTACCAGAACATAGACAAAAAGAAAGTTCATCTCCATTGGAATAGGTAATGCAATCGGTGATCCCATTTCCACAATATCCTTGATTATATTGTCCACACCAAGTAGATGCAGAAGCTAATGTTTTTGTCATATTCAAAGTATAGCCACAAGGAAAATTCAATTTAATTTTACCGCAGAATCTGGATATATCAACATGTTCTGGTGCAGATATGTTAAATTTAACAGGACACTGAAGTGTTTTAATGTGTGTATTAGGATCTTCAACAATAGAAGGATTCCCTACACTGACATAATTGCTTTCACTTACACAAGCAATTTTTCGATCGGGTCTAATATCAAAATTATCAGCAGGTGTAATTGACTTACAACAAATATTATTCCCAAACTTCTTCCATCGGTTCTTCACTATTTCTAACTTGAACTTTGTGTTTTGCTCCGGATAAGGTGGATTGGTGATGATGATATTTCCAATTGTTTTGGCGGAGCCATTTGATGCTTCTTTTGGAACATACTGAGTTCCAAAATACTTGACAAAAATATCATTCTGCCCTTTATAGTCAATATACAGTTGTGATTCTGCAGCTTTTTTAAACTCAACACTTGAAATTTTTCCTTGCACATCGGAAATATGAAACTGTAAATCAATATCTGAATAAGTTGCCGCTGGAGCATAAGTTTTAACTGGAATAGTGATTTTATTATTCTCTCTTGTTGGAATATCAAAATAGACCGATAGGTCATCGCTACATACATTCGATGGTTCTTGACCTAATCCAACACTAGCATTATTAATAATATTTCCAGAGCTTGTTAAAACTTCACCAGCATCATTATAATATGAAAACATAGTAACCTTTTTAATAGCTACTTTATAATCAATGCCAGGAGGAGCTTCTACTTTAAAAGCCAAATATGTATCTCCACTTGTGGTAATATTATAAGATAGATTATATTCAGTAGTTTCAAGTAAAAAGTCCTGTCCTTTCCCATCCGCTGATTCACTAAATGAAAGTGTAGTAATACTGTTTACATTCTCCGCATTTGAATTTTGACCAATTAGATTGCTGCATAAAGCAGTAAGCGGTTTTGCCAATTTATAGTCTTTAGGTGCAACACCTTCTACCTTACCTTCTATACTGATTTTATAAGGAGTAATAGTACTTGGAGATGTCGGTGGATTAAATCTTAATATTCTTATTTCATAACTATTAGTATTACAGGTTATGCAAGATGTTGTATTATTATTGTTAAGTTCAAATTTAACAATTTGATCCCAATAACCTTGTGATTTACTAAATGCAAAAATAAATTGAAATAGTAGAATCCCTACTATATTCCATTTAATATTTATTTTTTGCATGTAATGGATTTTATAAAATATTTCATTTGTATTTATTTTTTGTTATTAAAAAAAATTAAATTCTTATTCAGAAATTGCAAAAATTATTGAAAATAATTATTTCAATAGCTAACTCGATTTTCAGTGGTTGTATTTCAAAAAACTACTGACTAGATCAAGCAATAATACATGATTAGCCAATACTGTATCATTTAAACTCTAAACTCATTAATTTAGAATTTAAAAATCAAAGTTGTTTTTTCATAATAATAAAATCTAAATGAAACTCCAGGGGTAAGACTTTTCTCACTGGGGAGTATTTTTTGATCAAGGATTTTTTTAAAAAGCTATATAGCCGTCAATTGACAAAACAAATATAATTAAAAAAATATTAAAATGCAATATTTTTTTCAAAAATTGATGTTAATTGATTCAATAGGATATTAAAAATGTAGTCATTAAACCCGAATTTATGGATTTGTAGATGGTAATTAGTAGTAATTTTTAGCAATAGGTTATTTTATATTTGTCTTCCAATATTATAGGTGAATAACAAGTATTTTATACAAATTTCCTCTATATTATTAACTCTTCAATTTCTCCCCCAAGCATTATTTGATTCCGATAATGCTCCTTTAGCCGTTGGTCGTGGGTGACTATGAGGAGGGTGGCTCCAGTTTCTTTCGCACAAGTATCTAACAATAAAACTGTTTTTTCGGTGTTATCGTCGTCCAATGCAGCAGTGGGTTCGTCTGCTAAGATAACCTTTGGGGAGTGCAGCACTGCCCTTGCTATTGCTGCCCTTTGTTGCTCTCCTTGGCTCATCTCATAGGTTCGTTTGTCCCAATAATGCTCTAAGCCCAATTGCTTGAGCAATAGTTTTGTCCTGTTTTTATCGACATTTATTTTGGCAAATTGTTGGGCTAAAATCATATTTTCACCCAAAGTGAGTGCTTTTAAGAATTGAGGAGTTTGTAAGATAAGTCCAATATTTTTTCCTCTAAATTCATCCTTTTTCTGAGAACTCATCAATTGCATTTCTGTGCCATCTACCAGTATCTTACCTATGGTGGGGTTCAATATTCCTGCCAACAAATGCAGAAATGTGGTTTTACCACTACCAGAGTTACCTAGTAATAGCCAACTTTCATTTTGTTTGCAGTCCAAATTGGGGAATCTGATAGTTATATTTAATGTAAATTGATATTCCACACCTTGTGTCTGAATGCTCATACTTTCAAATTTTATTTCGAGTGAAAGTAAGGAATATTACATCGAGTTGGAGTAATTTTGAGTTGTTTTAAATGAAAAAATATGATTATTTACAATGTTACTGTAAAAATTGATAAAACTTTATCAGCGGATTGGGTGAGCTGGATGAAATCCAAACATATTCCCGATGTGTTAGCGACTGGAATTTTTACGGATTATCGACTTTGTCGAATTTTTGAGGATGAGGAAGATGGTGGTGAAACTTTTGCTACACAATATTTTTGTAATAATCTTATAGATTTTCAGCGCTATCAAAAAGAATTTGCTTCTGCATTGCAGCAAGAACACATGGAGCGATATAAAGACCGCTATGTTGCATTCAGAACATTAATGGAGGAATTATAGGGAAAAGCAGGAATAGCATAGGTTTGTTACTCCTTTTCTCATTAATCTACAAAAACCAACCCAGCTGTTTTTTGTCCATTTTTATGTTGCAATCGAATATAATAGTTTCCATTCGCCAAATTTTCTTTTTCTATTGGGAAAGTGTGTACACCTTCGAGTAATTGTCCTGAAAAAAGAATTTTTGTCACCCTTCCCAAAGGATCTATCAAGGATAAATGTGAAGTTCCTGATGTAACCTCAATTTCTACTTTTCCAATATTAGAAATTGGGTTGGGATAAATTTTTATTTTCAGCTTGTTTTCTAAAATTCCCAAGTCGTCCAATGCGGTGCTGGAACAGGTATTATTGATTATGGGTAAATTTTGGAATGTTTTAAATAAAATATTTTTTAAAGCAACATCATCCACACAAAACCAATCTTTCAAAATCGAACTATAAACAGACCTGAAATCATACTGCATTGGTAGATTATCATTCACACTGATTTGTGTAGGTATGGTAGGATTGCTACCAATAATCCCATTCTGCACATTTGTGCCAAACACAAAAAGCGGAGCCGCTGCTCCATGATCTGTGCCTAAGCTGTCATTTGATTTTATTCTTCTGCCGAACTCTGAATAGGTCATTCCTATCACTCTGTCATCGAGTTTTAATGATTCCAAATCTTTTTGGAATGAAAAAATGGCATCTGAGATCGTTTTCAACAAATCTGCATGACTTCCTTTTGTCGTATTCGTATCGTCCACTTGGCTAGAATGAGTGTCAAAGCCATAAAGATTTACCAAATATAGCCTAGTCTTTGAGCCACCTTTTATCAGTCTTGCAATTGCTTTTAGTACTTCAGCAAAGCTGAATTTATCAGTTGGATAAGTGGCTATATTTGACCCTTTAGTATAATTGGCAACTATCGAACTTGCATAAGATGCAGATTGCTTGGAAATCGTTCGGATATAACTCAACTCTCTGCCATAAGGACTGGTATTGGCTGGGTCGTTGATGCCATTGGGCCACACCTGATACAAACTACTAGGGTCGGATAAGGTCATAGACATTTGTGCATTGGGTCCTAAGAACAGAAGTGGTTGATTCGCAAAAAGTTGTAATGCTAGTGGGTCTGGATTGATTGCATTGGGATAGTTTAGTGGAAATCCTGGATAGAATTCATTCAAGTATCTGCCCAACCAACCTGTATCGACTGTTTTATTTTCATCACTTGCACTCGACCAAATATCTGTAGATCTAAAATGAGAAAAATTCTGATTTTCGTACCCAACAGATTGAATAATATTTAATTTTCCATCATTGAATAAGTTTTGAAAGCCAGTTAATGAGGGATGTAAAGCAGTTTTTGTAACTCCATTAAGTTTTAAGGTCTGATTTTCTGGAATCAAAATATTATTTCTAGCTGTCGAAAGTTGAGCATAGTTATCCAATGGAATCACAGTATTCAATCCATCATTTCCACCACCTAAATATATCAATACCAACACATGATCTGTATCTGCAAAGGGAGGCAACAATTCATCAAAAATAGTTTGACCATTATTAGCAAACATTGGAAATTGTCCTAGCACAGTTGGGATTGCCATACCTAGTCCAGCTTTTTTAATAAAATTTCTTCTTTTCATCATTTCAAATTTTTAGGATAAATGATATTCTGCTTGAACAACTATTTCTTTTAGCATCGGTTTTAGCCGGGTTTCAATTTGGTTCTTATTAGTGTCATTCGGATTGTTTTTATATGCCATTACAATCTGAGACCAATATGTTTCTCCCATCGCATTTCCTCCAGTTAAATAGTTTTTGAAATAATTGATAGAAGTGGTGGACAATGGATAATTGTATAGTAAAGCTACAGATTCTGATACTACTGATGTAGCATTCTCTTTATCCGAAATAATTTCAAAAAATTTGAAAACATCAATTTTTATTGAAATATTCAGTAAAACAACTCCATTACTGCTAAATAATGCTTCTGCGGCTTTGTTTTTGTTACCTAAAGTATCTGCATTAATCCATATTCGATGAAATTGTGGCACCTGATACCAAGCCTGCCACCCCGACACAACAGGTGGGTCTGCAATATTTTGTCCTTGACTGGCTGCTAAGCCTGCCACAATTCCCCAACTGACATATTGTGCCTCTTTTTGGGTGCTATCAGGAATAGCAATTGAAAATGTCTTGCATAGACCAACACAGTATTCTAAAGGGCTTTTTATTACACAGCCAATAGAATCTTCATCGTAAAAGTGAGCAGATTTGAGTAGTTTTTCTACAGTAGATTTTATATCATAACCAGACGATTTGAAAAAATCTGCAAGTGGAATAATGACATTCGTTTCGGCTTCAGGAGTGATTTCGTAATAAATGAAATATTGGTACAGTTTTCTGCAAAGGTGTCTTGCCGTCTCAATATTGTCGAGAAGCATAGTAATCAACTCATCCAATTCTTGTTCACCAGCAAGAAATTGTTTGCCAGTAATTTTTTTATTGCCATAAAAGCTTGAAAACGTTTTATCTGTAGTATCATGTTGGCTTGGGTCGAAATAATAGCTGATTGGAGTAGTTAATGGATTGATTCTGAACCCTGTAAGCACCCTAGCAGCTGCTTTCACATCGGCTTCGGTATATTTTGAATCCACTCCTTTGCCAATTGTAAAAAGCTCTTGTAGTTCTCTACCATAGTTTTCGTCAGGAGCAGTTTTGCTATTTTTATATCCATTCAAATATAGCAACATTGCTGGATGAACAGAAACAAGTTTCACCAATGTTTTGAAATTACCTAATGCGTTGTCTCTTAATAATTTATAATAATAATAAACACCTTGGGCTATTTGAACTGTATCAGCTTCTATTGCAAAATGATTGAACCAAAATAAAGTCATTTTTTCTGTAATGGTCATTTTTTGATGGATTAAGTTGCCTGTCCACCATGCTTTCAACATATTGGTTCTAGCTTGATAATATTCTGGAGGAATAGTGGTCAATGGATTAGCGTCCACAAAAGTCTGACCATAAGGAGTAGTAGGGTCTGGCACAGCGGGTGTGCTATATAAGTTAAGTGGTGGCGATGGAATCGGGTCTTTAGTTCCCGATGTATCTAAAAGTGCAGCTATAGCTCCATTGAGTCCGGAAGCTACCAAAGTGTCAACTTCTGATTTTAACACACCAAAAGTTGTTCTTCTCAATAAATGTATCACTTGTTTTTGGGTCCAAGCACCAGAGTATTGCTCCAATCCGCCTAATGGTGGTTTATCTTCAAAGTTGTTTTTAGGTTTAAAGGCAGATAAAAATTCAGCTCTATTCATTGGAAGACAGATTGAAATTATAAAATGAATTGTGATTTAAAAGTATCAAATATTTTTGAATAACGTTCAATATTGGTCTAATATTAGACTAATTGAATCTGTGTTAATTATTTATCTTTGCTAAGAGTTGAAAATTATGGAAATAGTAAATGAAGATATTCAAAAATATTGCGAAAAATTGACTTCGCCTCAAAGCCCATGTTTGGAAGAGCTAGAAAGAATTTCGCATTTGAGAACTACTCAAGGAAATATGGTTTCTGGAGGCTTTCAAGGAACGTTGCTCACTTTAATTGCATCGATGGCTAAAGCAAAAAATGTATTAGAAATTGGAACTTTTACGGGTTATTCTGCTATTTGCTTAGCAAATGGTATTGACACAAACGGTAGGGTGCATACAATAGACCCTGATATAGAAAAAAGATATTTAGTTGAAGAATTCCTCAGTAAAACCAACAATTCCAACAAGGTATTGATATACAATGGCTTGGCTCAAGATGTTTTACAAAATGAATTGAAAAATGAGCTATTTGATTTAGTCTTTATAGATGCAGATAAGGAAAATTATAGCTTATATTTTGATTTGATAATAGATAAAGTAATCGATAGTGGAATTATTTTGGTAGATAATGTGCTTTGGAAAGGCAAAGTAATTGAAGAAAATAAAGATAAAAAATCAGCAATTATTGATGCATTCAACCAAAAAATTGCAACTGACAATCGAGTCCGTCAAATATTATTGCCAATAAGGGATGGATTGATGATAATTCAAAAAAATGGATAACAAGATAAAATATAGTGCATTATGTGGCATTGCAGATGATATGCCATTTTATATGCACCCAAAGTATTTAGACGTAGTTTGTGATGGAGCTTGGGATGTTGTTCTAATAGAAAATCAAGCTGGAGTTATTGCTGCTTTGCCTTATTTTGTAAAAAAAAAGTATGGATTTCGATATATTACAATGCCCAAACTATGCAAAGCAATGGGACCATATTTGTTACCCATTTATCGAAAAACAGAACATGAACACAAGTTATTTGAAGCATTGATAAATCAATTACCCAAAGTAGATTATTTTACTCAAGATTTTCATTATAATTATCAGAATTGGCTGCCATTTTATTGGAGAGGTTTCAAACAAACCACTAGATATACGTATTTGATCAAAGATTTAAAAAATTTAGAAGAAGTTTGGAAAGGCATTTATAGAAGTTATAGAAATAATATAATTCCAAAAGCTAAGGAGTGCTTAAAGATAAGAACAGACCTAAGTTTAACAGAATTTTATGCAGTGCATAAAAAAACATTTGATCGCCAAAATATAAAAGTTCCTTTTTCTTATGAATACCTTCAAAACATCGACAGCACACTAGCCATAATGAATAGAAGGAAAATTTTCTTTGCCATTGACAACGAAAACAACGTCCATTCAGTATTTTATTTGGCATGGGACAATATGAGTGCCTATTGCTTATTGATGGGCGATGACCCTCAATTTCGTCAGCAGGGCGGCAGCATCCTATTAACTTGGGAAGCCATTCGATTTGCTTCAGAAGAACTTCAATTGAATACATTTGACTTTTTGGGTAGCATGATCAAACCAATCGAAATTGTCAGAAGAAATTTCGGATCCATCCAACAACCCTATTTGAGCATTTCGAAAGCAAATCACCCAATATTAAAAATGTTGAAATAAGCATTCAATAATTAAATTGCAGAATTACATCAATTAATTAAAAAGCCCCACCAACTTTTTGGTGGAGCAATTTTTACTATTTATAACTCAATATCTTGATTTAAACAATGGTGTTTTTAGATTTCTTATATTCACTAGTTTTTGTTCAACTGTATCGGAATACAAGGTACTGGGTAACAATTAGTTCTTGGTGGAGCTATTGAACATGGAGCTACTGGTGAAATTTCTACTTTTTGAAAACAATTATTGTTATTGATGTCTCTAATAACCAATTGATAACTAGTTGTATTGTTTGCAACAAATATTTTATTTTGACCTATAGTTATTGGAGTGCCATAGGTAGTTCCACCAGTATTCAAAACATTTCCTCCAACACCTGTGAACAAATCTGCACCAATTACCACTTCAAACTTATTGCTGGAGCCTTCATTTATTGCAGTTGCATTAATTTGAAATGTGAAAAAGTCATCACTTTTATCATCATTAGTTTTGTTATCATTACAAGGATCAATACTTGCAGCGGCAGTTATAGAACATTCTGATGCTGTGCTTGGAGGACAATATTTTGGCGCTGTAGTGAATTTTGAAATTTGACTCTTGCATGTAGTATCTAATTTATTTACACATCTTGCAAAAATAGTTCTCGGAGTACTGTTATATAATGGTTTAATATTAGTCCAAGTATTGCCATTATTAATACTATATTGTTCAAAGGCTGTCGGGGAACAATTTTGGATTACTTGAATAGATCCAGTCCTGTTTGGACATACATTATCAACAACTGATAAAGAAGGTGGCTGTAAATCACAAATCGAACAAGATGTTGGAGGTGTAATACTTCCAGAAAAAGTACAATTATTATTTAAATAATCTACAATTGTAATATTCAATACTCCATTACTAATTAAATAGGGTCCAAATGATGTAGGACTACCGTAATTACCAATTTGAGGACTATTGGGTAATCCATTAACAATGTATGTTGTCCCAATCCCCGATCCTGAAGGATTTAATGTAAATGAAAACTCATCATCTGAAGAATTTGTCAAACTTCCTTTGTTATTACAACTACTTATTACTAATCCTAGAGATTGTATAGTGCAACAGTTTGTTGGAGAAGACAACACAGTAGAACAGTTTGATTTGCAACCATTATTGTCAGTTACTGTAACAGAATAAGTACCAGCACCAAGATTGCTTATTGATGAATTTGAGTTTCCATTATTCCAGATATATGTTATTGGAGCAGTACCTCCTGTAATATTAGCTTGAACACTTCCACCTTGTGGGTTTGAACATGTTGGCTGTGTAGGTGTACAAACTACTGAGGGGGGAGTTGTATTATCAGCAATTACAACCTGACAACTAGTTGAACAACCCGACAAAATATCATCTGTTACAGTAACTGAATAAGTTCCTGCTGGTTTATTTGATAATGTATTTGTGGTTTCACCAGTACTCCATAAATAAGTAGTATTACCCAACTCCCCAGAAATTGAAACACTAGCTCCACCATTTACATTCGAACAACTAGTTACTGGAATCGAAGTACATGATGATGTAATATTACAGGTATTAACACCCGACTTAACCCTAACTGTCAAAGTGGCATAGCATCCTCCACCATCTGGCAAATCAAATATATTTACCGAATAAATACCTGTATCTGCCAATGTTATATTTGTTTTTGATACTGATGCTCCTATAGCAGCCCAACCATTTGGTCCAGACCAATAATATGAACCACCACCACTAGCAATTAAATTTAAAGTTCCACCTTCTTGAACAGGAGAATTACTGCTTGCTGTCGGAGTAATATTACAATATATTCCTTGATCCCAAGAATCATCATCCTCTGTATCAACTAGTTCAGTTACAGCAGTAATGGTTGCTGTTTGACCTAAGTAAGTAGTTGGAGATCCATCCGAGTCGTTGGTATTTGTGCCTGTGTTTTTAGGAGAAATCTGATATTCATTTGTCAAGCAAAATACCGCATAATAAAACCCAGAAGCTAAGTTAGAGAACTTGTAATATCCACCATTTCCAGTAATGGTAAAGTTGATGAGTTGATCAGTAGCAGGATTAGGCGTTGCACTTAGGCTTGAAACTTTAAAGAGTTTTACTTTCACACCATCAACTCCACCTTCTGTGGCATCTTGAATACCATCATGGTTAGTATCATACCAAACCCGATTGCCATAGTAAGCAGGAGCACCAGCTTTTACTTTGATACCTACTTTAATTGGTTCTGCCGCTAAAAGGGTTTGGTTATTGTCGGAACGAGTAGCCACAAAGCCGAATGAGTTCCATGCTATTTCATTATTTGTAGGTGCAGTAATTGGTGCTCTCATGGGCCAAGTGAAGATCAATGAATCGCCAGCTACAATAGTTGTTGCCCCAAAATCTAATTTTACTGATTTTACAGTAGTAATATTTGTAGGTGGGGTAATAGTCCAGTTGGCGGTAGTACAGCCAGTAGGGAAAGGCGATGGGTCAGCCGCCGCTTTCAATTCATCACGACATGGATTACTTGAGGTACTATAATAAATAGTTATGCCAGAAGGAGCACCAATTGGGTCAGCAAGGTTAGGTGTCCATTCTGTAAGTCGAGGTTGAGGGTCAATCACACCTTTATCACCAATGAAAGGCAAAATATCAATGATTTGAATATTTTTCATTGTTACGTTCCCTGTGTTTTTCACTATAAGTTTATAGTCGGCATTACCCCCTGGTACGGTTTGACCATAGTTGGGGTAACGAGAATAATCAATATCACACAAACCTTTTACCCATTTGATAGACTCCATGGAGGCGGAGGCCGAAACTATAAATGAACAAGAAGTATAACTTGTACGAGTTATTGTATAGGTTTCAGTAGTATTGCCATCACCATCCCAATCATATTGGTCTGTTATGGCAGCACTATGTCCTGCTTGATAAATGCCAATGTTATCACCACCTACCATAAACCAAGTATCAGGAGAATAATCTGTTCCAGGTACTAATTGTGGACCTACCATTATATTGGCTGTTACATCAAAAGTTGTGTTTGCAGGTAAAACAGTTCCAGAGGGAAATACCCAACGGAAAAGTGTACGAGTGCCTCCACCATAGTTAGGTGTAACAGTAAGAGTTGGCTTTCCAGTTATCCCAGAGGTATTTGGCACAAAGGTTTCAGAACCTGGTATATAATTAAAACCTGTGGGTAAAAACATGGCAAGTGTAGGATTCATTAAATCGGCATAGCCCACACTTGCACTCATTCGTCCTCTCATTGTAACCAATTGATTTAGATTCAATGGTAAATAACAGCCGTTGTTTGTATTATAGATACTAAAAGCTACTTTGGCAGTAGTAGGAGTTGGCTCAAGGGTAATTTGATTATTACAAGCTGTACGATTGGTAGGAATACCCGCTGTTGTACTATTCCATTCTGCACAGTTAGTAACATTCTGGGTAGTGGATGTAGCATTGCCTACAAAGTAAATTTCTGCCCCACTCAAACCTGTATTGGGTTGTAGTGGCGATGCTAATTTGAATTTGATTTTGGTTATATATTCGCCTGTTCCTAAAGTTGGAATAAACATAGTTCCACCAATTGGTGTCCAGTTTGCCCAAGTAGCATTTAAGTTGGTTTGATATTCTACACTACTGAGGTAGGTTCGACCACCTCTAAAAAACAATGCTGAATTAGCTACTGTGAGCTGGCTCGGTACAGTTTCAATAATCTCTACATTTTCCAGAGGCACATTCCCCATATTAGTAAATCCTATGATATAATTCAGCCCTTCATTGGGATGTACTGTTGTTTGAGCTGCCCAAGGCAAACCCTTAGTAAGACTAGCTTGTATAATTGGGTCTATCAAGGTATGTGTCTCTATCAAATCGCTAACACAGCCATTGGTATTATCGCCATTATTTACTGTAATAGGGTTACCTCCAAGAGGGGTAAATGTCATGGAGGCATTGTTGGTTACAGATTGTCCACTGGAAAAACCTGCACTACTTTTATATTTAAGTGTAACTTCCACATAGTAAGAAGTTGAGAACCAGTTATTATAAAATTCTATGTTATAATCAGGAATCGTTACAGTTATACTGTTACCATTATTGATATAGTTAACAGGTATTTCATTATTATACTCATTAAACATTTTGATACTTACAAATTCTGCTCCAGCTGGATAGGTATCAGTTAAGGTAATATTACTGATATTTAATGACCCATTAGGAGCAACACCTGAACCACCCGACTGAAAACCAATGGCTATTTTATAGGTAGTGGGGTTGTCCACTGCTCCACCACCTTTGAAGGTTTTGGCAGCACAAAACATAGCCCTTGCGGTAATGTTCTCGTCTTGGCATTTTTGAACAGGAGTAGCTCCTGTAGCCGTCATGGTAGCACAAGTATGAATAACTGTTCCATTGGGAGTAATACCATTGGTAGTTCTCAATTTGAACTCTAAAGTACCCGTAGATCCTGCCGCCACGGGGTCCACAAAGGTAATGGTGAGTTTTTTAGCCCCTGCTGTGCCACTCCATACAAAGTTGGAGGTTGGTGCATGAACAGTACCCACAAAGCCACTTGCATCATTGATATAATCAGGCACAGGTATTTCAATTTTTACACCTGAGGCTGAACCTGTGGTACTTGATACAGCGTAGTCCAATTGCATTGTCCAATATTTTCCTGAAGGAATTGTATCAAGTTCGCCAGTTTTGAGTTTATAATCTAGGACTAATGTTACTTGTGCATGAATATATGAGGTTAGTAATAGTAATACAAAATTTAATAGAATACTCTTAATTTGTCGTGAGTGCATAAATAATATTTTTAAATATTTCTATACAGGAACAAATTGCAAACCACTTTACCAATAAAAATGAACACTTTATGGTAGTTGCAACTACATAAAGATGTCTTATTGAAAAAGAAAATATATAAAATAGTATTATTGCATTTTGTATTACTAGTTTATAGAGTTTTTATGATTTTTAGACATCAAATCATATATATCCTAATATTTTTTAACATTACAATTCATGCTCAAACAAACATTAATATTCAAAAAGGGGACTCTTGTTTACAAGTGTTTAATTATTCATTGGCAATTGAATACTATAAAAAAGCAATTGATAAAGATAAATCTCCTACTAATTTATATAAGCTGTGTGTAGCGTACAATCCAAATATTAGAAAGGAATATTTAGCCTCAAAGACAATATTATTAAACTTGGTTAATAGTAATATTTCTGATTCATTACTATTTGCTAAAATAAATTTGGAACTTGGAGATATGTATAGAACGAATTATCAATACGATAGTGCAAAAATATATCTTAATAATGCACAAAGTATTGGCGAAAAGTTTAATTACTATGAGCCTCTCCAAAAAATGGCGAGGTTATATATCAATCTAGGAAATTTTCCAGAGGCATTAAAATATGCACTCGAAACTTCTAAAGTTGCTCAAAAAAACAATCAAGAAGATTTATTAGCCAGAAGCTATTTAGATTTAGGCATCATTTATAAATCGTTAGATAAAGAGGGAAAAAAAGCACTTTATTACTTTAATGTAGCCTTAAAAATTCCAAACAAAAGTTTAGAAACTTCATCAAGAATATATGAAGCCTTATCTAACTATTATGCCAACTTAGGTATAAAAAAAGGAGATGAACAAATATACAGAAGCGCATTGCCTTATATGGAAAAAGCATACCAGAGTAGTCTTTTGGGTAAAGATTCTATCGGGATGGCTGATAATAGCCTTTCGATAGCAAGTTTATACTCAGGCTTAGGAGATTTAAAAAAAGCAGAAGCCTATTTTAATGAAGCTGGTAAAATTTTATTACACTCAGATGCTCCAAGTAATATTGGCAGATATTATTATTACTATGGAGATTTTTTAGTTTCCACAAATACTAATCCTAAAAAAGGATTAGCCTATTTTCAGAATGCAGCAGAAATTTGGAAGAACTCTGGAGCAAAGTTTATGCAATCAAAAGCCATTACAGGTATTGTGAATGGTTATGAAGCATTGGGCAATTATAAATTGGCTTATCAATATCAGAAAGAATATCAAGTTTTAAATGAAGAAATTATAGGAGAAGAAACCCAAAAACAAGTGCAGGAACTCAATATCAAATACGAAACTGAAAAGAAAGATGTCCAGTTGGCACAACAAAAAGTACAGTTATTGGAAAAACAACAACGAATTACTCAAATAGCTTTATCTGCTGCTCTTGTCTTGTTGGTGTTAATCGCTCTATTAGCCTATTATCGCCACAGACAAAAACAAAAAATCATTAAAATGGAAAGTGAATTTGAGCAAACAACCCAGCAGTTAGAGAGTTTTAATTATTCTGTTTCACATGATTTAAGGCGTCCGTTAGTAAATGCTCAGATTTCTTTGGATTCATTGGAAAAAGAAATTTATAAAAATGAAGAGCAATTAAATTTGGTTGCCAAAACAAAACAATCAATTTTGGCAATGAACGAGATTGTGGATACGATGTTAAATTTGGCGTCCATCGAAAAAAATAAACTCCAATTTTCTAAAGTGAGTACAAATGAACTTGTTGAAGACATAATTGATAACTTTGATGATCATCAAAAAAGTATAATTTTTATAAATAAGCTCCCAACAATTAATGCAGACACTAGACTGATCCGACAAGTTTTTATAAATTTAATTTCAAATGCAATTAAATACAGTGCTTCATCACCATTGCCACATATTGAGATTAATAGTGAAAGTAAAAATGGAAGTGTGGAATTTTCGATTAAGGATAATGGAGTAGGGTTTGATGAAAAATATAGCAATAGGCTTTTCCAATTATTTGGACGTCTTCATCCTGATATTTATGGTATTGGAGTGGGATTAGTCATTGTTAAGAAAATTGTCGAAAAACACGGAGGAAAAGTTTGGGCAACAGCCCAACTTGGGAAAGGAGCAACATTTAATTTTGAACTACCCAATTAATTTTTTGATTCATTTTGATAAAAGGCATGAATTGCCTCCCCTTTTGAATTGACTTCGAGAGCCCTATAAATCCTTTTGATATAGTACCTAACGCCGTCTATTGTCAACTCTGCTTTGGTAGCAATTAATTTATAACTCCATCCTTCTGCTAATAACTTTAGTACCTGATATTCTTTTTGGTTTAATTGCTGTAATATTGGTTTACTTTTTTTATCCGACTCAAAATGATGGATTAAGTTTTGTGCCATTGATGCAGAAATTGCAGACCCGCCCTTTCGAATAATTTGTATATAATCGACCAAATCATTTATGGGTGTTTTTTTAAGTAGATAACCAACAGCTCCTTTTGAAAAAGCCTCAAATAGGTTATCAAATTTTTCGTCTATGGTAAACATAATCACATCTGTTTTTGGATATTTTTCTTTAATTTTGGGGAGAGCTTGTAATCCTGTTTCTTCAGGTAGGAAAATATCTAAAAACAAAACATCTAATTGATTTTCATTTACTTCAGAGCTGAAAAAATTGCCAACAGTAGTTGATATATTTACAATTTTTATGTCTTGCAAAGTATTAAAATAATTGGAAAAATGGTTGAGAATTTCGAAGTTATCATCAATAATTGCAATATTTGTCATATTAGAACAATAAATAAGTTATAAAATTCAAATGATATGATATTAAATTATTACATAGCAAAAATAGAAATAAATTCATTTTTAATATTAAAAATCTGAACTAACAATACAATAGTTTATTTTTATAATTTTAACTTTGAATGCTTAATTATAATGTTAAATTGAATTTGTTAGAAGAAATTTCGGAGCCATCCAACAACCCTATTTGAGCATTTCGAAAGCAAATCACCCTATTTTAAAAATGTTGAAATGATAAAAATAACCAATCAAAAATACTATGTTGTTTTATTTTTAGCATTGAGTTTGCTTATAATGCTATTTCATTACCAATTTTTTTATGGCGGTTATTTTGGGTACGATGATATAGAGTATATCAAATTGGCAAAAGATATTATTTTTGGAACGTATAAGATTGACAATAATCTTTATTCCTATAGGTGGACGGTTATTTTACCATTAGGTGGTTTATATAAAATTTTCGGAATAAATGATTTTTCTAATTTTATTTTTAATGTAATTCCAAGATTGCTTATCGTTTATTTTACCTTGAGACTTATAAGCAATTTTACAAATTCAACTAAATTAATTGTTGTTCTATTCATATCCTTTCTTCCCATTCACCTGTCTTATTTAGAAAAACCAATGCCAGATGTTTGGATAGAACTTGGTTTTTTGCTTTGTTTTTCAGCCTATTACGGATTAAAGTATCTTCAATATAAAAACAAATACAGCGTAATACAATTCACAATAGGTGCTATAATTATATTTTTAGCAAAAGAAACTTTTCTGGTATTATATCCTTTTTTTCTAATTCTATTTGTGTTTGATATAAAATCAAAGAAAAATATTTCCTTTTGGAAAGGAACAGTTATCGCCTTAGCTTCTTTTTTAATATTCTATTTTCTAGGCTTTTATATCTCTACAGGAAATGCTTTTGCAAGAATAAATGCTATTTTCCAAAACAGATATTTAGGTTCTTGCAGTTATGATCTTTTGCCCTTGAATGTGCTGATAGATAGAATTGCATTTATGCTTTGGTTCGATCTTATTCGAAATGGATTTTTGATCCCTATTGGCTTTTTTGTTTTGTTATTTGAGAAAAATTTAAAACCTCAATATAGATTCATACTTTGGTCAACAATTTCAATGTTGCTTTTGAGCAACTTTATGACTATACTTTACACGAGTTATAGCCCATTGAGTTATGATGCTCGACATTATATGTTCTTAATTCCTTTATTAGCTCTGACCTTTTCTATTGGCATTGAAAACTACAATCTACTAAGCACTAAAGATATTATTATTGTATCAATAGCACTATTCTTTCAGTTAATCGTCTCTTATTTAATGCATTATGAAAATGTTTGGTATTATTATATTCCACTAATTATTTGTTTTATTTATTATCATTTTTATCAGAATAGAGTTAGATTTTTCATAATTCTTTCTATTACTTTAATGGAGCCTTTCATACAATTGATGCATTACAACACAACAATATATTATGAAGAACAAAAACAAATTTTTGAAATAATAAAAAATGAAAACAATACACCTTATCGAATAGTAACAGATCCTTGCAATACAGAACTCGGTAAGTTTTATATTAAATATCAATTAGGTAAAGCACAAATAATTGAATTTAAAGGTTTTACGCCTGAAATGAGGAGAAACCATAGCACTAAAACCTATATTGTGCTGAATGGATACACTGCCTTTTTGGCAAATATTAGATGGGATGATTATCCAGATTATGTCCATAATTTTGAAAACACCATGATCAAACATTTCAAAAATAAAGGCGGTGAGATTTTTCTATGGAAGCACGAATAACTATTTTTTAAATAAATTAATTGCAATCCCTACCTTTGCACCCGAAAATAACAAAAAATGGATTTTATTGAAGAATTACATAAAAGAAGAACATTTGGGATAATCTCCCATCCCGATGCTGGAAAAACTACTCTTACAGAAAAACTTTTGCTCTTTGGTGGCGCCATCCAAATAGCAGGTGCAGTAAAATCCAATAAAATCAAGAAAAGTGCAACTTCTGACTTTATGGAGATTGAGCGGCAAAGAGGTATCTCTGTAGCCACATCTGTCATGGCATTTGATTATAGGGATTTGAAAATAAACATATTAGACACTCCTGGTCACCAGGATTTTGCAGAAGATACTTATAGAACACTCACTGCTGTGGATAGTGTGATTGTAGTAATAGACGTTGCAAAAGGAGTGGAAACACAAACGGAAAAATTGGTAAGTGTCTGTAGAATGCGAAATACTCCAATCATCGTTTTTATCAACAAGTTAGATCGTGAGGGTCACGATGCTTTTGATTTGCTCGATGAGGTGGAACAAAAGCTAGGACTCAAAGTCTGTCCACTAAGTTGGCCCATCGGCATGGGAGCCTTATTTCAAGGTGTGTATAATATGTATGAAGAAAAGCTTTGCTTATTCAATGCTCATGGCAAACAGACAGAAGAAGAAACGATTACAATTAAAGATTTGAACGATCCACTTCTTGAAAAAAAGGTGGGCGAAAGAGCTAAAAAAGCACTAGTTGAAGATACTACAGTTGTAAAAGAAGTATATCCTGAGTTTTCGAGAGAAGCATACCTGAATGGTGAAATTTCACCTGTGTTTTTTGGTAGTGCGATCAACAACTTTGGAGTAAAAGAATTGTTAGACTGTTTCGTAGAAATAGCTCCTACTCCACTTGCTCGACAAACAGAAGAGCGATTAGTTATACCTGAGGAAGATAAATTTTCTGGTTTTGTGTTCAAAATTCATGCAAATATGGATCCTAAACACAGAGATAGAATTGCATTTTTGAGAATTGTATCGGGCAAATTTGAGCGAAACACGAATTATTTGCATATTCGTCAACAAAAGAAAATGAAGTTTTCGAACCCAACTGCATTTATGGCTGATAAGAAATCGGTGATAGATGAAGCATTTCCTGGCGATATTATCGGACTGTATGACTCAGGGAATTTTAAAATTGGCGATACTCTTACCGAAGGTGAACAGTTGCACTTCAAAGGAATACCGAGCTTTTCACCAGAACAATTTAGATACGTGAACAATGCAGACCCATTGAAAACTAAACAATTAGCTAAGGGTTTGGAGCAACTGATGGATGAAGGCGTTGCTCAATTATTCACAAGGGAATATAATGGAAGAAGGATAATCGGAACGGTTGGCGCTCTCCAATTTGATGTGATACAATATAGGCTTTTGCACGAATATGGAGCCTCTTGCACCTACGAGCCACTCAGCCTCTATAAAGCTTGTTGGATTAGTAGCAAAAACGACAAAGCTATAAAAGAATTTTGTGAAAGAAGAAAAAGAGATATGGCTGTTGATAAAGATGGAAAACTTGTTTTCTTAGCTGAATCGGCTTGGGTGTTGCAGACCGTTAAAGAAAATAGTCTAGATGTTGAATTTCATTTTACCAGCGAATTTTAATTCAGTTTGAAACAATTGTATTAATTTTAATAAAAAAATCGAATCATGTCATCTACAATAGAAAAAAAGGATTTGCAAAAACACTTTCGTCCATTCAGAGAAAATACTATTGGGGTTCGATTGAATTTTGATACACCTTATGGCAAAAAACCACTTTTATATGCCGACTGGACAGCAAGTGGAAGATTGTACCATAAAATTGAAGATATTTTAAAAAATGATTTTGGACCATTAGTGGGAAACACTCATACTGAAACCAACTTTACTGGTACAAGTATGACACATGCCTATCATGAAGCACAAAGAATCATTAAAAAGCATGTGAACGCTAATGAAGATGATGTGTTGTTGCCAGTTGGCTCTGGTATGACTGGAGCATTAGCAAAACTTCAACGAATTTTGGGTTTTAAAATCCCTTCACCCACTAAAAAGTACTTTAACATACCCGATGAAGATCGACCTGTGATATTCATAACCCACATGGAGCACCACTCCAACCAGACCTCTTGGTACGAAACCATAGCAAAAGTAGAAATCATCAACCCAAATGAAGAAGGATTGGTAGATCTCAATCATTTTGAAGAATTATTAGAAAAATATAAACACTCAAGTGTAAAAATTGCATCCGTTTCGAGCTGCTCTAATGTAACTGGAATTAGTACGCCTTACCATCAAATCGCTAAAATGGTGCATCAGGCTGGAGGTTGGTGCTTTGTGGATTTTGCCTGCTCTGCTCCTTATGTAGAAATCAATATGCACCCAGAAGATTATGAGGAAAGGTTGGATGCTATATTTTTCTCTCCACATAAATTTTTAGGAGGACCTGGCACTACTGGTATTCTCATATTCAACCCAACCTTATATTCGCCAGACCAAGTTCCTGATCAACCTGGTGGCGGTACTGTCACTTGGACGAACCCTTGGGGTGAGCATCAATATTATGTTGACATCCAGACAAGAGAAGATGGTGGAACACCAGCATTTCTACAAACAATCAAAACAGCTTTGTGCATTAAGCTCAAAGAAAAAATGGGGGTTGCGAACATTTTGGAGCGAGAACACGAAATGGTACATCGTATTTTTGAAAGATTGTTGCCAATACAAAATTTACATATTTTAGCAGAAAACATTCAAGATCGACTTGGCGTAATTTCTTTCTATATCGACGACTTGCATTATAATTTAGGGGTGAAATTGCTGAACGATCGTTTTGGAATACAAGTGAGAGGTGGTTGTTCTTGTGCTGGAACTTATGGGCACTATTTGTTGCATGTTGAGAAGGAATACAGCAATCAAATCACTTGCAAGATCAACAGCGGCGACCTTACTGATAAGCCAGGATGGATCAGAATGTCCATTCACCCAACGATGACCAATGATGAATTGGAGTATATTTTGGATAGCATAAGAGCTCTTGCTTCGCAACACTCAATTTGGGCTAAGGATTATGTGTATGATTCAAAAGAAAATAATTTCATTCATAAAGCTGAAAAGCCTATAAAAGTAAAACAACTATTTGATTTATAGATAATTATTGATTAGCAGCTTGGTTTTCATCAGGAAAACGAATAATAATTTTATCTACCCTGTTGCCATCCATATCAGCAATTTCGAAGTCAATGCCTTTCCATTGAAAGTGTTCGCCTAGTTTTGGCACTTTCTTTAGGCTATACATGAGGAAGCCAGCAGCGGTGGTGTAATAATTTTCGTCTTCATCTATCAATTCTGGTACTTCTAGAAAATCTTTTAGCTCATTTTTGCCAAGCAAACCATCCACAAAATAGCTACCATCCTCTCTTTTCACAATTTGCTCATTTTCATCATCGTCATGAGTATGGCTTGCATCTGTGATGTCTTGCATCACATCATTCAGTGTAATCACTCCTTGAATGGTGCCAAACTCGTCAATAACAATTGCAAAATGCACATTATGTTCTTTGAATTGCTCTAGCAATTTGAAGGGTCTCATAGACTCTGGAACATAGAGCGGATCTTTTGCAATTTTTTTCAAGTCGATTGAGGTGTCATTTTTTTGATGGAAATATTGCAAAACATCTCTAACATGAATATAGCCAATCACTTGATCCAAATCGCTATCAGCAATTGGGAAATGCGAAAAATCATTCTCTTGAACGATTTTCAAGTTGGTTTCAAAATTATCGTTTATGTCCAACCAAACTAAATCAATTCTGGGTGTCATAAGCATATTTATCGTATGATCCGACAATCTAAATACTTGTTCGACCATTTTTTGCTCAGACACTTCTATAGCTCCACCAGCAGCACTCTCTTCGATCATTGCTTTAATTTCTTCCTCCGAAACAGTCGAATCCGATATTTTATTCATTCCTAAGAGCTTCAAAATCATATCGGTAGAAGAACTAAGTAGCCAAACAAATGGGCTTCCGATTTTTGAAATAGTTTTCATAAGTGGAGCTACCGTTGCTGCTAAGTTTTCTGGTCGTTGCAGACCAATCCGTTTGGGAACTAATTCACCGAAAACCAAAGTCAAATAAGTAGTCAGCAAAGTAACTATCGTTAAGCTAAGCCCATGGGCATAGTTGGCTAATGATGGTATATTTTGAAAAATTGGCTCTAATTTGGCAGCAATTGTTGTACCTCCATAAACCCCAGTAAAAACCCCAATTAAAGTGATACCAACCTGAACGGTAGATAGAAAACGGTTGGGTTCTTCAGCTAAATCTATAGCTGTTTGAGCGCCTTTATTGCCCGATTGTGCTTTTCTTTTTAATCTTACTTTTTTAGAGGATACTATTGAAATTTCGGACATTGAAAACAAGCCATTTGCCAAAATCAATAGTAAAATAATAATAATTTCTTTCGTCATTGTATGTATAATACAGATTATCAGACACAAAGTTGCGATAATATGGTACGATTATTAATATTTTGGGTAAATTTTTTTGGGGTGAGAAGAGAATTTATTAGGTTTGTCACAAAATAAAAAATTAACTACAGAAATATGTTTAAAAGTGTTCTTGTTGCAATATTTATGATTTTTATCGTAAGTAAAAATGATTGTCAGACCATAAATATAGATAGTTTGTTAAAAATCACAAATGCCAATCTATCAGAAAATAAACTAACCGCAGAACGCTTTGAGGCAATTGCATCTTATTATTGGCGAGTAAATCCTGATTCTGCTTTATTATTTACTAACAAATTGAAGGAATTAGGAGATAAATTGAATAACAAAGATATTATTTCTAATGCAAACTTGATTTATGGAAGTCTGAAGTTAGATAAAAATGAAATGGTTGAAGCAAGAAAATTTTATGATTTAGCTCTAAAAGATCAAAAAGATAAAAGTAAAATTTTAAAATTATATTCAAATTATGGATCAACCTATATTAACTCAAACGATTTTAATAACGCTGAGAATTGGCTAAATAAAGCACTTTCCCTTGCTCAAGAATTGAAAGATAAAAAAGCTGAAGCTTTTATTATCAATAATTTTGGTATAATTAATGATGACAAGGGTAATAAAGAACTCGCCATAAAACAGTATTTACATGCAGGTAAACTCTTTGAGTCAATTGGAGAAATAGGAAGATTAGGAGTCATGTATCACAACATAGGTGCTGTTTACAGTAACCTAAAAGTACAACATAAAGCAATAGAATTTACTCATAAAGCAATTGAATGTTATCAAAGTGTGAAAAATTTCAAATCAATGAATAATGCTAACCTCAATCTACTTTACTATTATAATGAAGTTGATAGCACACAGAAAGCTGAACAAATAATTGAAAGGATAAATAATGCAGTAATCCCACTAAACTCTTCCCAAATTTCTTTACTTTTACTTCTTAAAGGACAGATTTTAGAAAAGAAAGGACAATACAAAGATGCTATTGATACATTAAAAAAATGTATTATCAATGCCAAATCAGCAAACAGCCCAATTAACATACACAACGGAAATGCTACTTTAATTCGAATATATAACAAAACCGAAGAATTTGCAAAAGGTATTCCACATGGTGAAGAAGCCTTGAAAATTGCTTTTGAAATGGGTGACGCCATATCTATAAACTTGGATCAAGAACTATTAGCAAAAGCATATTCGGGTGTAGGAAACTTTAAGCAAGCTTTTTATTATCTAAACGAATTTGAAAAAGGAAGAGATACTATATATAATAAAGAAAAGTTTGAGGCTATTCACTCGATCGAAACCAAGTACGAAACCGAGAAGAAGGATATGTTACTTGTTCAGCATCAAGCCGATTTAAGTAATAAGAAAAAACAAATTTGGTTCTTAGTTACATTATTGGGACTTTCTGTTGGATTGGTAGTCTTATACAGAAAACGCAATCACGAAAAAGCTCAAGTGGCTTCACTATTGTCTTCACAAAATCTTGTTTTACAATCTAATAATCAAAACCTCATCGACGAGTTACAACAAATCAAAACCAAAAAATCATCCAAACCTATAGAAGACCTTTTTGTGACGCTTACAGGAAACGGAAAAGAAGTAGTCAAACTAACTGACATCACCTACATTATGGCAGATGGCAACTCCGTTGAAATTTTTACCAAAGACAATAAAAAATACTACGATTGGCAAAAAATCAAACATTACAGAGAACTTTTGGAACCTTCCGGTTTGTTTTTGCAGACACATCGTTCTTATCTTATCAATTACCAGTACATCACTGCAAAAAAAGCAAATGAGCTGAGACTAAATCACAGTGTCACTATTCCAATAGGGAACACCATGAAAGAAGGTGTGCATGAGTGGTTGAAGGCAAAGTTGGGCTAAACAACTTTTTTACGTAACTGTTTTGTTTCTAAAGGTTATTGAAAGCAATGACTTTACCCAAGTCCGAATATCAAGAATATCAGCGTTATCTTCGCCGACTTATGGATATTGCTTCCGAACAGGAAACCTTTCGTATAGATACCGAAGATTTGATTATTAAGGAAAGAGCAGAAGAACGAGAGACAACAATAAAATCTGCTATACAAAGTTTATATCAAAATGGAATTTCCATTCTCATCATTGCACAATCCTTGCAGATTTCTGAAGAAAAAGCACTCCAATATCTTTCTCAACCATAAAATAATGAACATTTATTTAGAGCATGTTTAAAAATTGTCCTTCGGCAATAATCCCGAAAATCGGGAGTGTCTTTTTGGCTGCAACTTCGTTAGATTTTTCGCCGAAACAACCAGCTTCGTTCCGACTATCGGAAGCAAAATCTGTCTTGTTTCGCTCAAAAATACACTATTTTCTTTTCCAAAAACAAAATTTAAACATGCTCTTATCTAGATTTTTCTCTGACTTCCGTTCAGAGAAGTTTATACTGTTTTGCTATAAATAGTATTTAATACAACACCTCTAATTTCGTACTATAAAAACGTGATTTCGTAAAAAAGTGACTTAGATATTACTTATCAAACAACTCATTGTTAAAACTTTGCAACCGACATATATTTTTTTTCTTATTTAAATTTTAAAAATGAAATCAAGTGCAATTGTTTTAGTAATGTTTAGTTTACTAATTTTAAGCTGTAAGAAAGAATCGGTTGACACATCAGAAGCTATGAGTTGTAAAATTGATGGAACAGATTGGATTAGTAGTGAATCTTTTGCAGAGGTCGCCCTCAGTACTTCAGTTACAGGTACAGACGCTCAAAAACTAAAATCTATTGATTTAACAATAGAAGAAATTACAAAAGGCGATTATCCAATATCAGATTATACTTATGTTAGATATAGGGATAATCTTACTTTATATGAGGCAGTACCCGGAACTGGAAAAATTTCTATAACAGAAATCACAGATAAAACTGTATCTGGAAATTTTAATTTTACGGTTAAACAACCTGGAAAGATTAATTCAGAAAAAGTGATAACAAATGGTGTTTTCAAAAATATTATTATTGAACAATAAAAACTAAATTTATGAAAAATGTAATTCTTTTTACTATTGTATTAGTTTTTTTAGGCATCAAAAGAACTGAAGCTCAGTCTTTTGCAAAAGGACAAAGTAGTATATCTATTGGGTTAGGGTTTCCTAACTTATACAAAACCAGTTCGGATCTTCTTTTTGCTGGTCAACCAGCAGAAGATACCCCAAAAGAAAGTAACATACCCCCTATTTCTTTTCTTTATGAATATGGAATAACTGATGAGATAAGTATAGGTGCACAATATTCATTTACTCAGCAAAAATGGAGTAGTGGAGGTAGTTCATTAGGATTTAGATTTTCAGTAATTGGTTTGAGGGGAGCTTATCATTTACAAAAGACATTAAAAATTTCAAACGACAAGTTTGACCCTTATGTTGGAGCCATGTTAGGCTATTACACATCTAAATTCTTTGTGAAAGGTATAGATTTAGACTCACAAGAGAAGGCTATTTTTGAGAATCTAACAGTAAGTGATTTTTCTTGGCAAGGTTATATTGGTTCGAAATATCATTTTACAAAAAACTTTTCAGCCTTTGGTGAATTGGGTTATGGATTTTCGATTGCCAATATTGGAGCAACATTTAGATTTTAAAGAGAGAACAAAGTAATTTTTTTATCAATCCCCCAAGAAGATTTTTTTGGGGGAAAATTTCATCTACTCATGATAAGAAATCTTATTTCAGTTGTAATTTTTTTGTTGTATTGTAGTAGCTTTTATGCTCAAAACTACAAACTTCCTGTCAACAAATATTCAGGCTTGACACTTAAAGAAAAAAAGGAAAATTGGAAGAGTAAGTCAAGAAAAATTGGAATCAGTATAAACGCTAATTATAAAGTGTTTGAATTTGCAGATGGATTTGCTGTACCTGAATATAAAGCCCTTTTTGGAAACTCTATAGGGTTGAGATTTCGTTTTCAGCCTGTTTTTCTTGATTTTGATGGTGGTATATATTATTTTGATGACAAATTTAAACCAATTACTACAATGATTCCAGTCATAGAGGCTACTGCATCGTGTATATTATTACCATTATCAACACCCACTTTCCAACCATATCTTGGTTTGGGTTGCCATTGGTCGAGAGATCAAATTGGTGGAATAGTTTGGTGTGGTGGCTTAAATATTAATTTAAACCAAAAGTGTTATCTTGATTTCAAATACACACAGTTTCTGAATGGCCAAATTAACAAATATAATATTCAGAAGGCAACACTTGGACTCGGGTTTAGAGATAGCAGTGGAGGTGGAGTATTGTTATCTTTATTAATATTTGGTACACTAATAAGAATTATGGCGTCATGAAAATTAGTAATATTTTATGTTATATTGTATTAGCCTTAATGATTACAAGTTGTGTTACTTCAAAACCAGATTGTACCTATATTTCTGATGCAGATTACAATCAAAGGATTACAATTAGTAACCCGCATTACAGAAAAAAGACAAATGCAATAGGTATTACGTTTAATATAGCAACAACAGCTGCCGGAGCTTATGCTGGTTATGAAAACTTACCCTTAATAAAATACAGGAATGGCGATAACTTTGAGAGTTACAAACCTGCAAATGCTGTTATTGGTGCAGCAGTAGGATTTTCACTCGGATACCTATTGAATCATTGGGCGGGCAATAATAAAAAAGTAGATCAAAATGATCCCAACAAGTGGATTAAAAAAGCAAATAAAGAATTTCGACTTCTTAAAAAGGACAACAATTCTATTGTAGTTATTCATAAGAATATAGAACCAAGGTTTCAGGTTAAAAATTTTACTGATTTTATTGATTTTGAAACTTTATTTCCAAATAGTAAGAGAAAAGAAGAAATCATCGCAGAATGTGCAGGAATAGGGATGTCAAGAAATGAGCTAAAATTTATTATTGATGAAAATCCAAAATCAGATAAAACTTTGGCTTTAAAAAAAGAATATATCATAATATCTGATAATTTAGATGATTTATTTGCTGCTGATAAATTATTTCCTGAAGCTAAAATTGACATAGAAGAGTATAGTGTAAATCATGTAAAAAATATTAAAAATTTAAAAGATTTCAACAATAGATTTCCTGACAGTAAACACACAAACAAATTAACTGATAAAATCATGTCAGTTTCAAGTTTTAAAGAAATTGAACAGTTTCTCTCGGAATATGAAAACTTCCCAAATATTAATAGTGCAAAATTTTGGTGCATTAAAAAGGCACCTTCCATTACTGTGATGAAAGCTAAGTATGAAAAATATGAGAATACTCTTCCAGAAAGCAATTTTCATGAATGTGCTTATAAACTAATTGGAATAGATAACGAAAAGGCTATTGAATTTTCAAAAAATATTACTCGGTCCAAATTCAAAAAAGAAATGGAAACCGGAGAAATATATATTGGAGAATTGAAAAATAATAAAAGAGAAGGGTTCGGATTTTTGATTGAAGATGATAAGGTATCTTATAGAGGTGAATGGAAAAACGACTTAAAAAATGGTTTTGGAATTAAATTTTTTGATGATAACTCATTTTATAAAGGAAATTTTGTAGATGATTACTATAATGGGTTTGGGGAGTATAAGAATGAATGGACTAAAGAGCACTATATAGGTTCATTTAAAAATGATCGTTTTAATGGAGATGGAACTTTGACATTTGAAACTACTAAAACTGGAGTCAGTTGTACAGTAAAAGGAAAATTTATTGATAACAAAATTGAAGGACAAGGTAGAGCTGATTTTTCTAATGGCGAATGGTATGAAGGTGAATTTTCGAATGGGTGGCCCCATGGAAATGGTACATTTCGATTTAAAGATGGTTTAAGACTAACAGGAAGATATAATAAAGGTAATAGAATTGGTAAACATACTTATAGAAAGTTTGTACTTTTTGGATTGGTTGATACTGAACGAGGCGAAGTAGATTATGGAGATGGAACTCAAGACCCAACAATAATAGAAACTTTCAATATTAATAAGAAATCAAGAAATGAAGAATCAAGCGAATCAAAATCATGTATTAAAAAATTTGAAGAAGCTGAAGATTGGGACGAGTTGAAATTCAAATTTTCTGGATATGATTATAAAGTTTTTGCATCAAATATGGTATATAGAATTGAATGTGAATATAAAAAGGGCTATTTTGTAATGCTTGCTCAAGATACTGAAGCCAAGGGTTTTTGGGATAGCAATTGGAAAAAAGGATGGTATTTTTATGAACATGGTTTTTTATTTGATAGTAAATCTGGTCCTTTCAAGACACTAAGTGAGGCTAAGAAAAAAACCTGTGATTGTAATTAATTAACAAACATAAAAAAATTATGAAACAAAGAATTTTAACAATGCTCTTATTGGCAAGTTTGATAGCTTGTAAAAAAGATGATCAAACAACAAATACAACAGCATCTATGACTGCAAAAGTGAATGGAACAGCTTGGATAGCAGAAAACAATTCAGATTTGAACATTACTAAATCTGGTAATGGATATTATTTATATGGAGCAACCAAGAATGAAGAGGAAGCAATTTGGATTTATTTTCCCAAACTTGAGAAGGGGGAGGTTCTGTTAAATGACAGCGGTAGTGGAAAGTATGGTGTTTATGAAAATAAAAGTGGGAATTCTTATTATTCATATCCCAATGGTAACAATAAGTTAATAATTACGGATGTTTCAAACAATACAGCCTCAGGAACATTTTATTTCAACCCTCATAGAATAGCCTCTCAGGATTCAGTAATTATCACCGAAGGTGTATTTAAGAATATTAAAGTGTATTAAAGTTTTCAAATTTAAGTAAAATAAATAATTATGAATTTCACTAATTTATATATTGCTGTAATTTTTTTCTATTCATTAATTTCTTTAAATGCCCAAGAGTGTGCTATAAGAAATGTATTAAAAAATAATATTGTTAGAAATAATAGTCTATCAATTCATAGTGAGTTAAATATTTTCCAAAACTTAGGGACTACTTGTAGCAACTTATCAAATATATGGGGAAATTCACAATATAGCGATGACGACGATGTTATTATATACAAAAATTGTATTGATAAATTAGGTAATTCATTTATTTGTGGAAATCTTAGAGATGGTACTTTATTCAACGGAGGCTTTGTAGTTAAGTTTGATATTTCAGGAAATAACATTTGGCAATTGACGGGCGATTCAGACTATAGTGCAATTTATAATATTGCAGCAGATAATCAAAATAATTTTGTTGTAATAGGCGATGATAATAACGACTATTCCTTAATCAAAAAGTTTAATAGTAACAATACCCTTGTTTGGAAAAAAGAAATTGCAAACGACAACAGTTCACCATTAGGAGTTATTACAGATAACCAAAATAATATTTATATTGTAGGTTACTTTACAGGTAGTGCTTGGTTTGATAATTTCAACATTAGTTCGAGTACTGATGGGGATATGTATATTTGTAAGATGGATGCCTCCGGAAATGTTCTTTGGGTTAAAAATGTTAATGTTAAAGCGGAAGGTAGTAAATGGAGATTAGAGTTGTCAATAGATCAAAATAATAATTTGTATTTATGTAGTGAGTTTAAAGGTAATATTTCGTTTTTAGGGACAAATATTTCCAACAAAGGTAATAACGATATTTTTGTAGCAAAAGTTAATTTTAATGGAACATTGGGATGGGTAAATACTTTTGGTTCTGTATCAGACGACATTGGAGTTTCCTGTTCGGTAGATAAGAATGGAAATGTTTTTGCGACAGGGTACAGTTATGCCTCAATTGACCAAAATCCATTTTATGGATACACCGATGTATTTATTGTAAAAATAAATAATTTCGGGAATAGAGTTTGGTTTAAATCAATAGGTGGAAAAGACAATGATTTAGGAAGGAGTTGCATTCCTGATAATCAAGGAGGTTGTTTGATAACAGGCTCATTTAACGATAATCTTTTTATAGATAATAAATTAATTACTAATGCTACTGATAATGATGGATTTGTGATAAATGTAGAAAGTAGTGGCAAAGTCAATTGGGTTGAAAAAATTACAGGAACAGGTACACAAGGAGGAAGTAATTTAGCCTCAATAAACGATAGTGAATTTTTATTATCTGGAACATTTTCTACTGAGTATAAATTTGGAAGCAACACTATTTTCGCTACTGGATCGTCCCTAAACGGATTTAGCCAAAGAGTAAAATTAAATAATTCACCGTCTCCAAGTATTAAACAAAATATAGTCGGAAAATGGAAAGGAATTCTGAATAATGGAAATGGAGATTTTTACTTTGAAATGGATTTGAAATACGATGAAATAAATAACAAAGTATCGGGAACTACATTTATAAGCCGAAATGAAGATTATGCTCTTTTTGAAATAGAAGGGTATTTAGTAGGAGAGTGTCAAGTTTTTTTTAAAGAAATTAAAGTTTTAAATCAAAAAACATCCGTGTTTAACTGGTGTTTTAAAGAAGGAATTTTGACTATTTCTTCAGATATTTCAACAATAATGCTAATTGGTGATTGGTTTACATCCGGCAATTGTAATCCAGGTACAATCTCTGTTTCAAAAATTTCACCCTCAATAATATTATCTACCAGTAATGATATAAACTTTGGCTCAAAGCAGCTAAATACGAACAATACATTACTAATTGACTTGAAAAATACAGGTAATGCAGTTATGATTATAGATAGCATTCGTTTTCCTGAAGGCTATTCGGGGAATTGGACAAAGAACACTATTTTGCCCAATTCATCCAAATCATTAACAGTAACCTTCAAGCCTACCTTAGCTAAAAACTACGATGGCAATATTACACTATACTCCAATATCTCCCAGGGGAGCAATCTAATCCCAGTTAAAGGTGTAGGAATTCCATCGCCAGTAGCAACTATTTCGTTATCAACATCAAGTTTAGATTTTGGGGAACAAGAAGTTAAAACTATAGGAAATAAAGCCTTTGAAATTACAAATAATGGAACTATAGATTTAAATATCAGCTCAATCACATATCCTAATGGCTTTAATGGCGATTTCTACTCCGGAAAAATTAAACCTAATGAGAAAAAGCAAGTCAATGTTTTTTTTAACCCACTTTCAATTATTTCTTATACGGGCAATATTGTGATTTCTTCTAATGCTAGTAATGGTGTACTACAATATATTAATTGTATAGGAAATGGAATTACTCCAAAGATTTCAACTTTATCAATACAAAAAAATAATATAGATTTTGGATATGCTAATATAGGTACGACAAAGCAAGAAACAATTGAAATCTCTAATATTGGTAATAAAGATATTAACATTTCCTCTATTAAACTTCTGAATGGATATAAGTTAAATGTGTTACCTTTAAAATTATTACCCAATGAAAAAAAATCTATAATCATTACTTTTTATCCAACGGACATAAAGGATTATAATGGGAAAATTATTTTTTATTCTGATGCTACAAATGGTGATAGTGAAATCAGTTGTATTGGAAAGGGGATAATTTATAGCCCTGAGGTAAGTTGTAATCCACAAATTATAAAAGAAAATGAAACTCTAAAAATTGTAGGAAAATACTTCCTTCCAAATACTCTTTTAAAACTTATTGTATACAATAAGTTATCTACACAAATTTTATTAACAAAAGCAATTACTTCAGATGCAAATGGAGATTTTAATTACACTTTTCAATTAAGTGCTACTGAAAGAAATGGAAACTATATAGTTGCAGTAAATGAGGAAATAAATAATGGTAAATCATCAAGTTGCTGGTTTCAATTTTTACCTTCTAACCCTTATATCACATCCAATTTAGATATTATAAGACCTTATGATAGTGAAATAAGTGAAACAGGAGAGCTAAATATTAAATTTACAGATATTCTAACTGAAGATAGATATCATCCAATTAATCAGAGAACTTTTGAAAGAGCATATTCATATAAAATTTTATATAGATTATATGGAAATGGAAATTGGATAGAAATTAAGAATTTTGCAATAGCTTATGGACAATTAAATAAAAAAATTGAAGTAAATTACACGTTCAAAAATATCCCAATTGGGAAATATGAATTTAAGATAATTGATAATTTTAACTCAAATAATTATAAGATTTCAAGCGTATTTGAGGTAGTTAATAAAAAGGAAAATAAAATTTCAGTTGACTTTATTTGGGATAAAAGCTATGATGGTGGGATAAATTATGCACCAATAAAAGGAGTAGCTGCAGAAGGAGTATCTAGGTTTTATATTGATATTAATCCAAATTTAAAAGCAATAAAATCAATAAAGTGTTTATTATTTGATAACTTAAGTACTCAGGAACCACAAAATTTAGGTAAACTCATGATTACATCTGAGCAAGGAAATGTTACTAATTTGAAATATACAGATGAAGCCAATGAAGCTAAATCAATTACTAAGGATATCAAAGATTTGACTCAAAGTCCTTTTTTGGGTAAATTAAGGTTATGGTATATAGCTCCTGATGATTTCGCAAGTAACGCACTTCATAAAGATTCAAGTTATAGAACTGTATTTTTAAAACTGAATTTTATTTTAGAAGACAAGAGCTATGACTCTTTATTTATTCCAATAAAAATAGTTAGACCACCATTAATGTTAGTTCATGGATGGTTTAGCGACCCAACTACCTGGGAGAGTCTTAGATATGTTAATAAAAATAATGATACAATTTATTTCAAGGATGACAAAAAATTTATAAACGCAAACCGATTAATAAAAATATATCCAGATAAATCATTTGACGATAATTCAAAGCTATTGTTGGAGGATCAAAGTTCTAGTTTTAATAGTGTAATTGGCGAGATGCGAGCAAAAGGATTTGTTTGTAACCAAGTAGATTATGTATGTCATAGTATGGGAGGAGCTATTATAAGAAACATATATTCAAAATATTACGATAGTTTTTATCTAAATTCGGAAAGTAACAAGGTCAATAACTATGGTAAAGGTTATATTAACAAATACATAACCATCAATACGCCTCATTTCGGATCTCCTTGGGGAGATTTTCTTTCTGAATATATACCTCAATGGGGAGAAAATTTATACTTTGATTACCTTGCATATGTAGCCACTAATTATTTTGAAGATACCTTTAAGTCAATAATCGTAGAAACAGAAAAGGGCTATGAAGCATCAAAAGCATTAAAAAACTTAGGAACCAAAGAAAAATTTGGTGGAGTACATTTTACTGATAACAAAACCAAAGCTGCGCATTTTTTAAGTAGCGACATAATAATGGGATTAGGTAGTTTACCTAATCTTCCTAGTGAAGCTTTTGTATTAAACGACAATTTAAAATATTTGTTAGAAATTGAAAATAAAATCATTTTAAATTGTATTCCATTCTTTCCACTTGATCTGAAGAAGAAGATAAAGAATAAGTTTTTAGATAATGCTGATCCTTTAAATTATTTTGTTGGCATGTTCAATGTCATAGCTGAGTCTTATTCAAAAACAGATTTTTGTCTTAATAGTGATTTAGTAGTTTCAACAGAAAGTCAAACTGCTGGGAATCTATCTAGTGCAGTAAATATTCCGAAGTATGTTTCGCATTTTGAAGATAATACAACGGTCAGCCCATCATATAGCCATATTACGTTTAAAGATAAAGTATTAGCAGGAAACCGAGTTTTTGAGTTACTAAATTCTAAAGTAAATTCCGAATTATTTACTCAAAACATATCAAAAACACCATCGTTGATTTCAATAGATGAAAGAGATGAAAAAGTTAATGTTATAAATTATTTGTCTGATACATCTAAAATTAAAATAGTAACTCCAAGTAATAATAGTATTTTTAAAGTTGGCGAAAATATAGTAGTAAAAGTTGCTATAAAGGATACCGTTAATTCATTCAGAGTGGTCTTGAATTCTCAATATTATAATTATGAAAAGTACCAGATTGAAGATACTTGTATTTTTGTATTGCCAATAAAGGGAAATAAACTTGGCGAACAAAAAATGGTCGCTGAAATTTCGTATTTCATGCCAAATGGATTGGATATATATGCGGATACTATTATATTTTCTGTTGTAACAGATTCCAAAATAACTAATTTCGAGGTGCTTCCTAAATATAATTTAATTAAGGTAGGAGAAAATATAAATCTAAATTTGAAAGTGTATTATCAAAACTTTACGACAAGTTGGTACGATACTTCTAAAATGAAAATTACTATCGAATCCCCTGATTTGTTGACCTTCCAACATAAAAATTCTAAAGTAAAACCATTGAAAGAAGGAAGTACTTTTATAGCTTTTGATTATGAAAACTATAAGGATACAATTTATTTTCTAATTGAGGGTAAAATAACTAATACTAAAGAAATCTACTCTATTGAAAATCAAGTTAATATATATCCAAATCCAACAACAGGTATTTTGAAAATCACTTTTGATAACATTATTTCAGATATAATTGAAATATCAGTTTTCAATCAACAAGGACAACTTGTATGTAACTCAAAAGAAGAGTATAAATGTAAGAATAATACATTAGAAAAAGATTTTTCTTCACTTAACCAAGGTTTATACATTATTTCAATTAAAGGAAACAAATACTTATATTCATTAAAATTTGTTAAAATATAATGCTAAATCAAAAATATCTAAGAGTATATAAAATCATCATTTTGTTTTTATATACTCTTAATCTAAAGGCACAAGACCCCATATTTTCACAATTTATTGCGAATCCTTTATATTTGAATCCTGCTTATGCAGGAGTAGGAGAAGGGATGACAGTAAATGGTCATTATCGAAGTCAATGGGCAAATATAAATAGCGGATTTCGTACATATTCAGCTAGTTGGTGTAGTAGAGAGCCGAAGTTGGGAGGTGGGATAGGAATGACATTATTAAGAGATGTTTCGCCCAATGAAATAATTGTATCCAATCAGATAAATTTTTTATATACATATAATATTGTAGATCCAAATGAATTATTTTCGATTCATACAGGATTGAAAACTGGTTTTGCAAATAAGCAACTGAATTGGAATGGTTTAGTATTTTCTGACCAATTAGATCCAGTATTGGGATTACAATTTCCAACAGCTGTAGCAAAGCCTATATTTGATCAATCAACCTATTGGAATTTTGCAGCTGGAATAATTGGTAGATTCGGACTACCATTTAAGGGAAATATAGCTGATAATGAAGTTGGGTTATCCATAAATAATCTTAATAGACCAATTGAGTCTTTACAATCTATTGGGACGAGATTACCAATTCGTTGGTCAATACATTATTTAACAACATTTCCAATTGTGCAGTTTGGGTCTTTAAAAAGATATTATCTTTTTTTGACACCGATGCTAAAATACGAAAATCAAAAAAATATTATGGTAACCACATTTGGTCTATATGCTGCAACTTCAAATATTACACTAGGAATGATGTATCAAAATAAAAATATACCTTTTATTAAGAAACATACAAATGCATGGATTATTAATGCTGGATTTAAGTGGAATGATGAAAATCCTTTTCAAGTTGGGTTGAGTTATGATATAAATACTAGCGGATTAAATACATTGTCTGGTGGGATATTTGAAATTTCCCTCAACTATACTATAAGTAAAGCAAGGATTTGGGGAGAATCTAAGCACAATAACCCATTAAAATGCTATCGATTTATGAACAACTCTTATTTTTTATAAAATGAAATATAAAATTATATTTTTAACATCGATTATATTTTTTTTATTTAGTGATTTTGTGTTTTCACAGTGCCCTGATAGACCTGATGCAATTGTTGATTTTGTGAATAATGACATATGTGAAGGTGAAATAGTAAATGTAATAAATAAATCAAACGAAAATGGAAATGAAGTTTTTTATATTTGGACATGGGCAGATGGTAAAAAAGATACAGTTTATAACAAAGTAACACCAAATCATATTTATAACCCAATTTGTACTACAAATGGTATATATACTTTCGATTTTCGGCTAGATGTTATTAATAAAAATAAAGATTGTCTTAGTCATTATATACAAAAACCGATATATGTTTATAATAAACCAAAACCTGATTTTGATATAAATCCCAATCCATTATGTTTGCCAAATTCAAAGGCATCGTTTAGTAATAAATCATGTCCGAGTAATCTAAAATATGAATGGGATTTTGGTGAACCCAGTTCTGGAAACTTGAATATAGATACATTAAAAAACACCATGCATGAATATAAGATATTACCAAATATATATAATGTAAAACTTAAGGCAACTTCAAAATTATGTGGAAGTAATGAAATTACAAAACAACTACAAGTTTTGGAAGGTCCCAAAGCAATATTTAGTATGAACCCAGATAAGGGCTGTATCCCTCCAAATTTAGAAGTTAATCTTAAAAATAGCTCGACAAATTTTGTATCAGGCAAATGTACATGGACTGTTTCTCCGTCAAGTGGCTGGAGCTGGAAAGTTCCCACAAATAGTAAATCTGACTCTCCAACTATCATTTTTAATAAAGCGGGCAAATATAACATAAACTTAAAAGTTGAAGGTTGTGGTTTTGACGACACTACTATGAGTATTGAAATAAAAGAAAAGCAAGCTATCTCTTTGAAAGATATAGAAATATGTGGAACACCTTATACTTTAGATTCGAAATCTATCGTTCAATATAGTGGAGGAGCAATAGATCAATATAAATGGACCTTTGAAGATGCTACTCCATCCACATCAATCTTACAATATCCAAATAATATAATATTTAACTCAATCGGTAACCATAAAGTAACTTTAGAAGTTACGAGTGAATGTGGAACTACATCTTCTAGCTCGTATGTTAATATTTACGAGATGCCTAAAGCTGATTTTAAAATTGACTCAAGTTCAAATGCAAACAATTGTTCACCACAAACATTATTTCTTAATAATAAATCAACTTCTTCTAATACCTATAGTTGGTCAATATCACCTAAAACATACACCCTGCTTAATGGTACAAAGTTAACAGATCAGAATATATGGATACGATTTGATATTCCTTCAAAATATACTATTAAATTGGTTGCGAGTAACAATATTTGCGGAAATAGCTCTGATACCAAAGCACTCGATATTACTATTAAACAAGGTGTAAACATTACTTTAGATACTATAATAAACCAATGTGATGATTTTAGCTTCGTGCCATCAATGTATTCTCAAATACAAAATGCCACTAGTATAGACTGGGAATTTTTTGGAGGAAACCCAAGTACAAGTAAACTATCCGATCCGGGTTTGGTTAAGTTTTCTGGCATTGGTAGCTACAAAGTAACTTTAAAAGCATCCAATGAATGTGGTGAAAAAATAGTAGAAAGAACTTTTAAAATATTAGAAAAACCTTTTTTGAATATTATTGACACTCTAAAAAATCAAAGCTATTGTTCTCCATTCAATATTTCATTAATAGATAGTTCAAAATATATAGAAAATAGAAAATGGATTATAGCCCCAAATAGCGGATATAATTTTATCTTTGGAAGTGACACATCAATTAATCCAATTATCAAATTTAATGTAGAAGGTAATTATAAAATTTCTTATTTTGGAAGTAATTCTTGTGGGAAAGTAACTTGGGAGAAATTGTTGCAGATTAAACAATCTCCAAACGTATTACTAGATTCAATAATTCCAGAATGTGATCAAGTGGTTTTCAACTCTAAAGAAAAGACTAGTTACTCTGGAAGTATAGATAAATATAGTTGGACTTTTGAAAAAGGATCAATTCTCAATTCTTCCGATCAATTTCCATCACCTGTTAATTTTATAACAAGTGGCAAGTTCAAAATTAAGATTGTTGTTGAAGGGCTGTGTGGTATTGATTCTGCAATTAATTATGTAACAGTATACAACAAAGAAGTAATTAAATTAGATAGTATTCCAAAATCAATTTGTAATTCTTATATACAGATTCAATTAAATGGATTACCAAATGGGGGTACTTGGTCAGGTAATAACGTAACACCAAGTGGTATTTTTAAACCCCTGGACGCCACTCTTGGACAAAATACATTGACTTATAAAATTGGAAGTGGGTCTTGTGAGGTAAAGCAATCAGTAAATATTGAAATATTGGGCAATAAGATAGATATAGGCAATGACATAATAGCATGTAGTAGCGATGGTTTAATAAATCTTAAATCGAACTTAAAAGGTGGGGTATGGGTCGGAAAAGGTCTAATTGACACCTTAAATGGAGTTTTCGATCCTCTGCTATATGGCGGTGGAAATTATAATTTAAAATATGTTTATAAAGATCCGATTAACGGATGTGAAAATTCTGATTCTTTAAAACTGAAAATTAATGTATCCCCGATAGCGAGTTTAGATAGTATTAACCTCATTTGTTTAAATCAACCATTTTCTTTTAATAATAAGTCATCAAATATAAAAACAGCATTTTGGGATTTTGGGGATGGCACTAATTCGGTCTTGCAAAATCCTGTAAAAACTTATAATAGTGAAGGCAGTTTTTTATTAAAATTAATAGTTGAAAGTAATGATGGGTGCAAAGATACACTACTAAAAACTATTAATGTTACACCACCACCTTATATTAACTTTAGCTTAGACAAAAAGGAAGAATGTTATCCATTTCCTGTGAATTTTACCAACAGTAGTGATGGTTATCAAGTAACATATTCTTGGAGTTTCGGCAATGGTGAAATATCAATGTTAAAAGATCCAAATCCAATAATCTACAATCAAGGATTTAGGGATACGATTTATTATGTAAAACTAAACGTAAAAAATGGTTGTGCGTCTTTAGATAAAATTGACTCAGTTAAGGTAAAACCAAAACCACAAGTTAATTTTGGAACAAATGTTGATGATGGATGCACCCCATTAAAAATTAAATTTTCAAATTTAACTGTTGGTAATCCAAAGCAATGGAGCTGGGATTTTGGCAATGGAATATCATCCATCGACTCTGTTCCAACAGTGCAAATTTATACAACTGATTCAATAGTTAAATACTATAATATTAAACTTATAGTTACTAACGAATGTGGAAAAGATACTTTAGTTAAAAAAATCACAGTAAAACCTGTAAAAAGTAGAGCTTTTTTCAACATAGACACCACATCAGGATGCTCGCCACTAACGGTAAGATTTACGAATTTTTCCTCTTTAGGAACACAAGTTTATTATGATTTTGGTGATGGTAATAAAAGTTTTAAACCCGATACTGCACATACTTATAATAAACCTGGAAACTATAAAGTAATTTGCTATGCTACTGATGGGTGTAGATATGACAGTACAATTCAGTATATCAATGTATTACCAATGCCATTTGTAGAGTTTTCATCTAAAACAATGGTATGTGAAAATGAAAGTATTGAATTTTTGAATTTGTCTAAAGATGTTTTTACATACAAGTGGAATTTTGGGGATGGTGATACAAGTAGTGTAGAAAATCCGACTCATATTTTTAAAGAATACGGCAACTATACTGTGAATTTAACTTCAAAGAGTATAACTACAGGTTGCTTAAACTCCTTATCTAAGGGTATATCTGTCTCAAAATCACCAGATGTAAATTTTACAATAAGTAAAAATGATGGCTGTAAACCATTAACTGTAAACTTGAATTCTTTAAATCAGCCTTCTTATTATTATAAATGGGATTTTGGAGATGGTAATACTTCAACCGAAAAAAGCCCAATACATATATATAGTGATACAGGTTCTTATTCTATAAAGTTAAGAGTAACAGATAACTTAGGATGTATTAATGACACAATATATAATAGGGTGTTAGTATATCCAATACCATTGAGCTCTTTTAATTATAGTCAAAAAGATATTTGTAAAATACCAACGGTTGTTAATTTCAAAAACAATAGTATTGGTGCAGATTCTTATGAATGGAATTTTGGAAATGGTACTAAATCTGTTCTTAACAATCCTTCTATTACTTATTCATTACCAACCCAATATGAAGTCAAACTTATTTCAAAAAATCAATATGGATGTATTGATTCATTCTCACAACATTTTAAATTATACTCTAGCCCTACAGCTGATTTTGTTATTAATAAGCAGAAAATTTGTTTAGGAGAAGAAACAAAAATAACAAATTTATCAACATCACTAAATAATTATAAATGGGATTTTGGAGATGGAATTTCATCTACTATAACAGACCCAACACACATCTATTCGAAAGTCGGGAAATATTCTATCACATTATTTGCAAATAATGACAATATTTGTTTTGATACTCTTAAACTTACAAACTTAGTTGAAGTATTAAATAAACCAATTTCTAATTTCGATTGGACTGACTCTTTATTATATGGAAAATCGGTTGGTATAATTCGATTTATAAATACATCACAAGATGCATATTATTATAATTGGGATTTTGGTGATTCTAATAAATCAAATTTGAAAAACCCGATACATAGATATTATTTTAACAACAATAAAAATGTTGAATTAATTTCTATTAATAATAATGGTTGTGCCGACACTATTATAAAAAATATTAAACCTTTATATTTTTATGGACTATATATTCCTACAGCTTTTTCTCCTGAAAATGGGTTAGGGGATGTAAAGATATTTAAACCATTTGGTGTTGGGTTGAAAAGTTTCAAAATCGAAATTTTTTCATCATTTGGTCAACGAGTTTGGTATTCTGATAAATTGGAAAATGGACAACCAATTGAGTCATGGGATGGTACATTGAATGGACAAATATTGCCACAGGATGTTTTTATTTGGAAAGTAAATGCAATATTTGAAAATGGCCAAGTTTGGTTAGGTAATGGTGAAAACGAATTTAATAAATCTAATATTGGTACAGTAACTTTAATTCGATAATATTTTTATGATAAATAAATATCAATTTACTTGAAAACGAATATTTTCATGGCATAATTATGGATGCTTGTAAAAGTGACATGTCAAGAAAAGTGTTTTTGGGGCTGATTATTGGTTTTCTATTGCCTGTTTTGGCTTTAGCACAGCAATTTATTTCGCCAATATATACAGACCCACAGATTTTTTTGGTAGAAACTAAATGGGCTTATTATCAAACTAAACATGTGGAATCCAATACTGTAATTCATCAAGATGATGCTGCGAAAACCTATTTTTTGTACTTCAAAATCGATCATACCTACGAACAATACCTTGATGGAGTGTTCAAAAAAGGAAACTGGTCCATCAATAATAAAACACTTAATTTTCCCTTTAGAAATATCAACCAATTTACCATCGCTATTGTGGATAATAATTTTTTGATTTTGCAATATACTCAGGCCAATGGGAGGGGATCTTACCAATATATTTTCAAATGGATAGATAGCAAAAATGCCCCTTTTGCAAAACCAAATTATGAACTGCCAGAAGTGACAATTTCAGAAAAACATAGCAAAAAAAGGTGGTGGATGCCTTGGGTGAAGGACCCAAAACCAAAGAATGATAATATTGGAAATGGCATTTTTATCAATATTGAATTGATTGGTGGCGGCTATTATGGCGGATTGGATGCCGTGAGCAAGGATTTTATTAAGATTGAAAACGATGGACGGTTAGTCCATGAATTTCAAAGTGAACAAAATGGGTTATTGGTGAAAAAAAAGACAATACCTAGGAGAGAACTCGAAGAATTTGCCAATTATTTTATAGAGCAACGATTTTTTGATTACAAATTAATTTATGATTGCGAAACTGTTTTGTGTCAGAAAAGAAAATTTTCTAAGCCAACTCCTGTGCCTTTAAGGCTCTCATTCACTTATGGGGATCGAAGGAAAGTGGTGACTATCCCGATATGGGGCAAAGATGATAGAAATATTCAATACCTTGATTATCCGCCAGCAATAGATAAAATGGTGGATGCTATTCAAAATATGGCAGCTAGGATTTAAATTTCTTCAATGGGTAGGGTGATTTTCACTTTTTCTATCCTTCTTTTATTCACCGCTACCACTTTGAATGTGAAGTCATTATATTTTATTTCTTCATTTATTTCAGGAAGTTCGCCAATCAATTCAAGCAGTAACCCTGCTAAAGAATCAGCATTCCCTTTGGTGTCGTCAAAAGTAGTAGTATCTACTTCGATAATTCTACATACGTCATTTAGCAATGTTTTTCCCTCAAAAAGATAGTTATTATCATCAATTTTTGAATATTCAACTTCCGTGTCGTCATCTAATTCATCCTTAATTTCCCCTACAATTTCCTCTACGATATCCTCTAGTGTTACGATACCTGAAGTGCTACCAAATTCATCAATTACAATGGCCAAATGAAATTTTTTAGATTGAAATTCTCTTAATAGTTCGTCTATTTTTTTGGATTCTGGTACAAAAATCAAATTGGTGCGGATGAGCTTTTGCCAATCTTCTCTGTCTTCCGATTTCATAAATTTTAGTAAATCCTTTACATACAAAAGCCCAACTATGGTATCCAAATCCTCTTCATAAACGGGAAAACGAGAAAATCCAGACTCAATCACTTCGTTTACAACACTTTCGAAAGATTCGCTTTTGTCAATCGATACAATATCGACTCTCGATTTCATTATCTGCCGAACAGTAACTTCACCAAATTTCACAACACTTTTAAGTAATTCAGCTTCTTTTTCTGCTGCATCTAGTTGTTCATTATCTTCAATATTTTCTAAAGTGTTTTCTAGCTCATTTTTTGTCTTTAATTCTATAGTTTTAACAGCATAAGCCTGAATCCACTTATTTAATTTGCTTAATAAAGGACCAAAAACTAGAGAAATAGGAAGGAAAAGGATGCTAGTAATAGAAATAATAATAAAATCCAACCAAATAAAATGGTTAATATGATTGAGTTGTTTTTGGCGAGGCAAATAATTGGTTATTAAATATATGAATGAGAAAAGGATAAAGAGAGTAACTATACTATGATTAATCAATAAATAATTAAAAGAGTCCCAACGAATAAATATTGTCCAAAATAATGCTACTAATAATGATAAGTGACACAATAGCAATGAAACATCCAAACGGAACTGTTCTGTGAAAAAAGTACTGGTTCGCAATAGATTATTTTGGGACTGATAGAATTCATTTCTGGCATTTTTGTTTGAAAAATGCCAGAAATATTGAATACAAGTTACCCGATATAACAAATATGCCAAAACAAGTATTCCTACTAAGCTAAGAATTAGCCACCATAAATTACTGGGTTCTCCTTCCAAAGTATAATCTATTTAATTAAAAAGGCAAGTCGTCATCTGCTGCAGGAGATGCATCAAAAGGTACATGAGTACTTGGCTCATCGTTAGAAGTAGGAAAAGTCGATTGATTATTTCCCCCCCCTTCTCTTTTATCTAATGAACGAATAATTTGAGCAACAATTTCTGTCACCCTTCTTTCTATATTATTAGAGTCTGTATATTTTCTATGTGAAATTTTTCCTTCAATATACACCAAAGAGCCTTTCCTTAGTGTTCTTTCTGCCTGTTCTGCCAAATTTCTCCATGCTATTATATCATGCCAATCCGTTAGGTTTTGCCAATTGCCATCTTTGTCTTTATAGCTTTCGTTGGTAGCTACTGTGAACTTAGCTACAGATGCTCCATTTTCTAATTTTCTTACCTCAGGATCTTTACCCAAATTTCCAATAAGTGTTACTTTGTTTATCATTTTTTAATAGTTTTATTTATTCAATATCGAAGATAGAAAGTTTTTTATTATTTTAGGATAGGCATACCCATTTATATTTTCAAAAGATACTTTTTCAGTGTTTTCTAAATTAGGTAAATTTGTAGTTTCTATCTGCCAAAAACTTGCATTTATCTTTTGGTGAGTCAATTGTTGTGATGCTGAAAATAATTTTTTTATGTTTGTATATTCAAGATTATTTTCATTTAAGTAGTTTATTATAGGTAGTGTGTAAATATAGCTTTCTTTCGACTCTAAATAAGGAAATTGGAAAAGACCTTTCCACACACTATTTTTTGTTTTGGTAACTAAAGTGTAACCTTTATTATTTTTGAAAACCAAATAATGAATATGTCGCAATTTCTTTTCTAGTTTTTTTGATTTCTTCGGTAATTCATCAACTGTTTTTAGTTTGTATGCTTTACAAATTGGATTCATTACACAGTGAACACAATTTGGCGATTTTGGTAAGCACTGAATTGCCCCAAAATTCATGATTGCCTGATTGTATTTTGCAGGACAAGTTGGGTCGAGGTAATCTTGGGCAATAGATTGAAATAGTTTTTTCCCATTGCTGGTGTCAATAAATTCATGAATACCCAAAACTCTAGAAAGCACTCTAAATACATTGCCATCTAAAACAGCATAAGGCAGATCATAAGCAAATGAGGCAATTGCAGCTGCCGTATAAGTACCAACGCCTTTTAGTTTTTTAATATCATCATATTTTTTTGGAAATTCGCCATTATACTCTTTCATAATGGTGATGGCAGCACTTTGAAGATTTCTTGCCCTTGAATAATAGCCAAGCCCTTCCCAATCTTTCATCAAAGTTGATTCTGACACCTCAGCTAGTGATTTAATTGTGGGGTATTTTTTTATAAACTTTAGGTAATAGGGCAACCCCTGTTCGACTCTTGTCTGTTGCAAGATTACTTCTGATAGCCAAACGAAATATGGGTTTTTCTCATTTTCCCATGGCATTGGTCTTTCTATTGAGTCCGACCAATGCAATAGGATATTTCTAAATTTATCTATTTTAATAATATACTTTTCGATAGGAATTAATTAAAAATATCTCTCATTCTATCAAAAAATCCTTTTTCTTCTTTTGTGGGTTGCGGGCTAAAATTTGGCATAGCCTTTAATTTTTCTAAAAGTTGTTTTTCTTCTTCTGATAATTTTTTAGGCGTCCACACATTCAAATTTACCAACAAATCACCTGTTCCATAGCTTTGTACGGAGGGTAATCCTTTTCCTTGAAGCCTAAATATTTTTCCAGACTGAGTGCCTTGAGGAATTTTAATTCTTACTTTTCCATCTAAGGTAGGGACTTCAATAGATGTCCCGAGTGCTGCATCTGCAAAATTGATATATAATTCATGCAGAATGTTTTGACCATCTCTAGAGAAATGTTCATGAGGAATTTCTTCGATACTTATCAGTAAATCACCTGCCGGACCGCCTTTCGGACCAACATTTCCCTTTCCTGACATTGATAGCTGCATACCTTCTGACACTCCAGCTGGAATATCAATTGTAATTAACTCCTCGTCATATAATCTACCATCTCCCTTGCAATTACTACAGTTAGCTGTAATAGATTGCCCACTTCCATTACAAGAAGGACAAGCTGAGGTGGTTTGCATTTGACCTAAAAAAGTATTTTTTATCTGCCGAACATATCCCGATCCTTTACAAGTGTTGCAAGTAGAAACAGAATTTTTATCCTTTGCTCCGGAGCCACCACAGGTATGACAAGTGATTTGTTTTTTCACTTTTATTTTTTTATTCACACCTGTTTGGATTTCTTCCAAAGTTAGTTTCACTTTGATTCGGAGATTCGATCCTCTTTGTCCTTGAGGTTTTCCACCACCATTTGAAGATCTTCTTCCACCAAAAAAGCTTTCGAATGGGTTGCCACCATCGCCAAACACATCCCCGAATTGGCTGAAAATGTCGTCCATATTCATGCCGCCACTAAATCCTCCGCCACCCATATTTGGATCTACTCCTGCATGTCCATATCGATCGTATCTAGCTCTTTTGTCGGCATTGCTCAATATCTCATAGGCTTCGGCGCATTCTTTAAATTTCTCTTCAGCTACTTTATCTCCAGGATTTCTATCTGGATGATATTGCATTGCTTGCTTTCGATAAGCTTTTTTGATCGTTTCTTCATCAGCAGTCTTATGAATGCTCAATATTTCGTAATAATCTCTTTTTGTCATAATTATCTACCCACCACGACTTTAGCGTAGCGAATTATTTTATCATTAAGTAAATATCCCGTTTCGACAGTATCTACAACTTTTCCTTTTAAATCTGGTGTTGGAGCAGGAATTTCAGTAATTGCTTCGTGCATTTCAGGATTAAATTGCTGCCCAGTCGATTCCATAGGAGTCAACCCTTGATTTTGCAAAATGTTATATAATTTATGATAAACTAGTGCAATTCCATCTGTAAAAACTTCACCAGTAGCAGGATTTTCTGCTGCTTTTTTTGCTCGATCAAAATCGTCTAATACAGGCAATAAAGATGACACAGTGTCACGGGCTGCAGTTTTCATCAATTCTAATCTTTCTTGAGATGTTCGTTTTTTATAATTATCGAATTCGGCAAATAATCTTAGATATTTATCTTTTAGGTCATTTACTTGTTCCTGCAAAGTTTCAATTTCCTCATTTTCACTGCCTTGTGGTGTATCTTCCTGAATTTCATCATTTTGAGCTAATTGTTCTTCGTCTTGATGTTTTTCTTTCTTATCTTTCATTTTTCTCTTATTAAATAATTGATTAAACATATATAATGCCTTATTTCCAAAACAAATGATATTAATTCTATTTTGGTTATGAATTATAAGCAAGTTGCTTGCCACATCAAATTTTCAGACAATTTGTCATTTTTTTATTTTTGGTGATAGCAATTTGTCTATTTCATCTGCTGACAAATCCACACCCATAATATAGCCATCGGGATTAATTAAATATTTGGTTGGTATTTGCTTCACTCCGTATAGCTTGGCAATAGGGTCATCGAATCTTTTCAAAGAAGAATAATGATTTTCCCAATTTAATTGATCATTTTGTATTGCATTTTGCCAGTCAGATTCATTTGTTTCTATTCCTATACTGATGATTTCAAAACCAGTAGCATCTGCAAAAGATACAGATTTATATCGATTGTAAAGCTGGGCAATTTTGGGATTATCAGCTCTGCAAGGTCCGCACCAACTTCCCCAAAAATCAATTAATACATACTTGCCTTTAAATTGTGATAAGCTGATTTGCTTTCCATTCTTGATAACTATTTCAAAATCAATTGGTTTTTCGCCATTAATAAACTTTGGTTTTCTATAAAAATAGTTTGCTATTAATCCAATAATAATGATAATTGGCAAAATATATTTTAATTTCATTTTCACTTTTTTAAAAAAAGCCTTCATGATTAACTTGAAGGCTTTAATATTTTATAAATCCATTACTAATGCAATAGGATCTTCAAGCAATTTTTTCACTTTCACTAAAAATGTTACTGATGAACTTCCGTCTATCACTCTGTGGTCATAAGATAAGGCAAGATACATCATGGGTCTTATTTTTACTTCACCATTTATAGCCATAGGTCTTTGAATGATAGCATGCATCCCCAAAATTGCAGATTGGGGTTCGTTGATAATTGGTGTACTCATCATTGATCCAAATACTCCACCATTTGTAATGGTGAAAGTACCGCCCGACATTTCTTCCATTGTAAGCTTTCCATTTCGAGCCTTTTCTGCCAATCCTTTTATTTGGTATTCTATTTCAGCAAAACTAAGTGACTCTACATTGTGAAGGGGTGGAACCACAAGACCTGTTGGCGTAGAAATAGCTATAGATATGTCAGCATAATCATGATATACCAAATCGTCACCATCAATCATTGCGTTCACCTCTGGCATTTCCATGAGAACTTTAGCACAGGCTTTTGCAAAAATTGACATAAAACCAAGTTTTATACCGTGTTTTGCCACAAATTTGTCTTGATATTTATCTCTCAATGCCATCACTTCTGTCAGATCCACTTCGTTGAATGTGGTGAGCATAGCGGTATTGTTCTTAGCAGAAACTAATCTTTTTGCGATAGTTCTTCGCATTCTGCTCATTTTCTCTACTCTTGTGTTTCTACTAAAGTTGTTTTTTAATAATGAAGATGTAGGATCTAAAGTTGCAACAACAACTGGAGCTGATTCTGGTGCGGAGGGAGCGATATTGTTTGATTTTGAAGCTTGAACTGCATCTTCTTTTGTGATTCTTCCATCTTTACCCGATCCAGTCACAGATGATGCAGATATGTTAGCTTCATTTAATATTTTTGAAGCAGCAGGTGAGGGCACTCCTGTTGCATAATTTTCTTTTTGCTCTACTTTGTCTTCAGACTTTGGAGTTTCCAAAATGGGTTTTTCTGGTGAAGGAGCAGATGAAGTGCTAGCAGCAACACTGGTGTCAATTTTGGCAACCACATCTCCTATTTTCAAATCAGACCCTTCTGCAGCTACTCTTGTAAGCTTCCCAGCCACCTCAGCTGGCAATTCTAATGTCGCTTTGTCGGATTCAAATTCGCATATTGGCTCATCCAATCCCACAATATCTCCATCTTTCTTTAGCCATTGAGATAATGTTACTTCGGTGACCGATTCGCCAATTGCTGGAACTTTTATTTCTACTACACTCATTTTATTTAACTATTGCAAAGATTTTTTAATAATATAATTGTAAAATATTCTAACTATTAATTTTTTAAATTGTTGGGCAAATATACAAAAAAGCAAACTTTTGTTTGGGCTAATTGATTCCCGAAGCTTTTAATTACAAAATAAATACTATCTTACAATCACAATTTATCCGATTAAAGAAAGAATATGCATATAGTTGACTGGATAGTTCTAATCGCAACCACTTGTTTTATAGTTATTTATGGAGCATGGAAAACTAGAAATACCAACACGGTAGAATCCTATTTGTTAGGCGATAGAGATTTGAAATGGTGGACGATTGGGCTATCTATTATGGCAACTCAGGCAAGTGGGATAACTTTTTTATCCACACCAGGGCAAGCCTATGACGATGGTATGCGATTCGTACAGTTCTATTTTGGGTTGCCAATTGCTATGATTATTTTGTCAATTTGGGTAATACCTCAATTTTATAAACTAAAAGTTTTTACGGCTTATGAATATTTAGAAACAAGATTTGATCTAAAAACTAGATATTTCACTGCTGCATTATTTCTAATACAAAGAGGTCTAGCTGCTGGATTGACAATCTATGCCCCATCTATTATTTTTTCTACTATTTTAGGCTGGAATCTCACTATTACAAATATTCTAATTGGTGGATTAGTTGTCATTTATACTGCAATTGGAGGCACAAGGGCTGTTAGTGAGACCCAACAACTCCAAATGACCGTTATTTTGATAGGCTTATTTTTAGCTCTCGGCGTTGTGATATATAAATTGCCACCTCAAGTATCTTTCAATGATGCATTGTCGTTGGCTGGTGGAATGGGAAAATTGAATTTAGTTGATTTTAAGTTCGATCCGAGCAATAAATACAATTTTTGGTCTGGAATTTTGGGCGGCACTTTTTTATTCTTATCATATTTTGGCACCGACCAAAGCCAGGTGCAGCGATACTTGTCGGGCAAGTCTTTGACGGAGAGTAGGTTAGGTTTGTTGTTCAATGGAATTTTCAAAGTACCGATGCAGTTTGCAGTATTATTTGTAGGTATGATGGTATTTGTATTTTACCAATTTACCCAACCACCTATTCACTTCAATCAAGTGAATTTGGATAAATTGGAGCTGAGTGCTGATTCTTCAAATTTAAAAAGTTTACAAACTAGTTATGATAATTTATTTCGAACCAAAGAGAAAAGTCTTGATAATTACATAATATCTGTTCATGAAAAAAATATTGATGACCAAAAAAAATATATTTCAGAACTGAAGAAAATAAAATCGGAGGAAAAAGTTATCCGAAACGATGTTAAATCTTTAATTGAAAAAACGGATAAAAATGCAATATCTGATGATACAGATTATATTTTCATAACGTTCGTAACAAAACATTTACCAGTAGGAATTGTCGGATTGTTAATTGCAATGATTTTTGCCGCATCCATGTCATCCACATCTTCTGAGCTGAATGCTTTAGCAACCACATCTGTAATCGATTTTTATAAAAGGTCAACTATGGTGGAAAAAAGTGATCAATTTTATTTTAGAATTTCGATAATTTTCACACTTATTTGGGGAGTTTTGATTATCTCTTTTTCAATATTCGTTTCTTTATTTGACAATTTGATTGAAGCTATAAACATTATAGGTTCAATATTTTATGGTTCTATATTAGGAATATTCATGACTGCTTTTTTTCTGAAAAGAATAAATGGTGATGCTGTGTTTTTTTCAGCAATTGTCACCCAACTTACCATTTTTACACTTTTCTTTCTAGATAAAATTGGATGGGTGAAAATAGCTTATTTGTGGTATAACCTTATTGGTTGCATTTTAGTAATGACTTCGTCATTGATTCTTGAAAGTTTGATGAAAAAAATTAAAACAAATTCGTAAAAAATAATTTTTTTCATAGTAAATAAATCCAATTATATAACCAATCAAAAATACAAAATATTGAAAATCAATATAATAAGATTATATTTTTGTTTTTTTTATTTTGATTTGTGTTTCTTTATTTTCACAAAATAGTAATTGTTCGTTTAGAAATATTACTGCACCTTTGTATTATCAAAGATGATATTTACTAATTCATCTAAATTCATACAATAATATAGTGTTTGTTAAATAGTGTTTGTTTTTTGTACTGATTCTGTTGTATAAAGTTCCAATAGAAAAGAAAATTAAAATGCCGTATCAATAAGTTTGATACGGCATTTTTTTATTTATTTAGAATTTTATTGTACCGTTTCGAGTCATTTAAAATATTTATGGCTTCCACAATTTCTTTGTCGTTTCTTAGCCCAATTATTATTTTTCCTTTATGAAAATAATATCTTCCAATAATTTCTTGTTCGATCAGATCAATGATTTTGTTTTTATTGTCTTGAACAGCCATTTTTTTATCAGCTTTCAATTTGCTTTCAAGCAATTTTATATCGCCTTCAAGGCTTTTATTTTCATTAGCTACATCCTCTTTGAGTTTTGATAATGTTTTTTCGGCATCTGTCTGATATTCAAATTTTCGTTTATCCAAAAATGTTACAAATTTGTCCCAATCCATGAAATGGAATTTGTCGGCTGAATCTATTTGAGTTTTCCCGTTGCAATATTCTGTAACGAAATCGAAAATGTAATTTTCATCCAATAAAGTTTTGATTACTGCATTTTGTTTTGGTTTTTCCATTACTACATCTGGCTTTACTCCGCCGCCGTCTAATACTTTTCTCCCATTGGATGTTTTGAATACAGCTCTTTGATTATCAGGAACATGAACAGGTTCGCCATCTTTGTAATTTACAGCTTGAATACATCTTCCACTTGGGATATAATATCTTGAAGTAGTAATTTTCACCTTTGCATTATAGCCAATATCCTTTGTGTTTTGCACCAGCCCTTTTCCATAAGATTGTTGCCCAATAAGTACACCCCTATCCAGATCTTGAATTGTGCCTGAAACTATTTCGGAAGCAGAAGCGGAATTCTTATCAATTAAAATTGCTAAGGGTATTTTTTCATCTAAAGGACTTGCCATTGTCTTATATGTAACGTCTTGCTCTTGGATTTTCCCCTTTGTCGTCACTATCGGAACATCTTTAGGAGTGAATAAATTGCAGATTCGAATAGCTTCATTGAGCAATCCACCGCCATTTCCTCTTAAATCCAAAATTAAACTTTTCATTTCTGGATTATTTTTTTTCAAATCATTTATTGCGTTTGCAATATTGTCACTTGCATTTTGAGTAAAGGTGGTTAACACGATATAGCCGACTTCCTTGCTCACCATACTATAATGTGGAACATTCTTAATATCAACCTCTTCTCTTTTCATGCTGATATTTTGTTCTTTTCCCAATCTATCCACAGTTACATTTATAGATGACCCTGCCGACCCTTTTAGAATAGATTCTATTGCTTCAAAATTTTTTCCTTTAGTAGATTTCGAATCAATTGCTATCACCACATCGCCAACTTTCAACCCAGATTTGTTTGCAGGGGAGCCTTCATAGATATCTGTGATTGTAATATATTCGCCAATGTTTTTGTAAATGGCTCCTATGCCATGATACGAACCATCATTATAAAATCGATAGCCTTCAATATCCGATTCGGCAATATAGTTGGTATATGGATCTAAAGATTTCAACATGGCGTCTATTCCCACTCTCATCAGTTTACCTGGCTCTAGCTCATCCACATAGTTCGCATTCACTTCTTTGTAGAGATTAGAAAAAATTTCTAAGTTTTTGGCTATCTCAAAATATCTCCCTCCATTGATACCTACAAAAGCAGTTGAAAACAAGCCAACTACAACTATTATGGGTAACAAATATTTTAATTTCACTTTCATTCCAATTATTTATTATGGATAAACGATTTTATTTATAAAAAATTTCAATAAAATATATTTTCAAGTATTTAAAGATTTTTACTATAAAATAGATTGATTATTAGCACAATTCGCTTTAGATAAAAAGGTTATATGTTGTTGGGTGAGGTGAATAACACTTTTCTAAGAGATTTGTGGCATCTATTTTGAATATTTAAACTTACATATCCATTTAATATCCCTTTTTTTAGAAGTTTTACTCTTTTTACCCAAACTTGTTACATTTGTCAATAACATAAAATTACTCATTGAGTTGAGATATGAAAGATATAAAATTACCTATTTTATTACTTATTACCATTCTGGGTATAAGTTTTACAATGAGCTATCGACATCCAAGCCATATTAGAAACTATATGGAATTGTATAAAAAGTTAGCTCAAGAAAATATGCAAGTATATCATATACCAGCAAGTATCATCATGGGGCAAGCCCTTTTAGAATCTGATGCAGGAAGAAGCGAGTTGGCTATGAATGCAAATAATCATTTCGGAATAAAATGCAGAAATGATTGGGATGGAGAAACTTATGAAAAATGGGATGATGATGCTACTATCTCATGCTTTCGAAAATATAATACAGCAGAAGGATCTTTCAGAGATCATAGCGACTTCATTACTAAATCGAACAACTATGATTTATTATTTACATTCGAACAAGATGATTATAAATCATGGGCTTATGGGCTTCAGAAATGTGGCTATGCTACGAATGCTGAGTATGCCAACTTGCTGATTGGTATCATCGAAAAATACAAGTTAAATGAATTGGATAAATTAACAACAGAACAATCTAAAGTACTCACCGAAACAAAACCAATCCCACCAATAAAAAAATATGAATTGCCAAATGACTATAAAAGAGGGAGTTATCTGAAGCAATAACTTATTTTACGTCGAACAATTTTCTTACCTTATCGGTATCTTTTGGCTCTTTGATAGCAGGCTTTGCAGGTCTTAATGGTCGGTAGCCTTCAACGTAAATGCTATCAATTTGGAAAACACTTGCAGCTCTTGCCTCCTCGAGCAAAATAGAATCAACTATTTTATTAGCTTGTTCTACTGCATCTCTAAGGCACAAATCTCTTTTTTGTTGCTGATAAGCAGTAGTATTTTCTTTCACTTTTTCAGCAATTAACTCCTGATGCCTTTTTTTATTAAACTTACATGCTACTATTGAAAAAAGGCAAATAAAAACTGCTAAACGATTCATTGTATTGTTTTTATATCTTCTAATTGTTTGGCAATTTGCTTCCTTCTCAATATTATTAGTGAGTCAACAGCTTTTTTGATAATTGAATCGCTGTGTTCACTACACCATTTTGCATTTTCTACATCAATTTTTTTATTTAGGCTGTATGTGGTAGTATCAATAGTTAATTTATCATCAGCCGTTAATTTTGGAGCATCAGAACAACTACTTTGCATTACTGTAATAGCAAAAAAAATGAATAATTTAAATTCTCTCATCATTCAAATTTATTGTTTTCCTTTTCAACTCAAAACTCATACCTAAGTAAACTTTTCTAACCATTTCATCAGCAGCTAATTCTTCAGCAGTGCCAGCTTTAAGAATACTTCCTTCGAACATGAGATAAGCCCTGTCAGTTATTGAAAGCGTTTCTTGCACATTATGGTCAGTGATTAGTATTCCAATATTTTTGGTTTTCAGCTTCGCTACGATATATTGGATATCCTCCACTGCAATTGGGTCAATACCAGCAAATGGCTCATCCAAAAGGATGAATTTTGGGCTAGTAGCTAAGGCACGGGCTATCTCTGTTCGTCTTCTTTCGCCACCAGATAAAGTGTCACCTAAGCTTTTTCTTACTTTTCCAAGTCTAAATTCATCAATAAGGCTTTCGAGAACATCTGTTTGTTCTTTTTCAGTCAATTTCGTCATTTCGAGAACAGCTTTGATGTTATCTTCCACACTTAATTTCCTAAAAACAGAGGGTTCTTGAGGCAGGTAGCCAATACCTTTCCTTGCCCTTTTGTACATCGGAAGTTCGGTAATGTCTTCATCATCCAAAAACACATTGCCCTCATTTGGCTTAATGAACCCAACTGTCATATAAAAAGAAGTGGTTTTTCCAGCACCATTCGGACCCAACAACCCCACTATTTCTCCTTGATTCACCTCTATCGAAACATCTTTTACAACAGTTCTTTTTCCGTAGAGTTTGACCAGATTTTTTGCCTTTAATTGCATTATTTTTGATGAATATTTCTATTTTTTGTTAATTAACCTTTTGCCGACCTCAACTTTTTCTTCAACAAAATCTTGTTTAAAAAATTGTATTTTCTTATCTATTACGAAGTTAGCTTTCAAATCATCAATATTTTTTAGAAAAATATATTCCGATTGCTTTTTGTCTTTATAATTCGCAGGATCCCAAATACCATTTTTATTTTCATCTTCGATGATTTTTATAAAATACGGCTCAATTTTTAGTCCATGATAACTTTTGATGAAATTAGCTGACGTTTCAACATAAGATTGATTTATTAATTCCTTGTTGTTGTTCAGGAATTGTACAATATAATTATAGTTGGGGTTCAAACTATCAATAAAAACGATCAAATCTGAAAACTGTTTTTTGTCTAAAGAATTATATTTTTGAACAAATGAAGAATCGTAAGTTGATGAATAATAACTGGTTACAGCATTTTTTCCCATTTTCAACAGATACAATTTGCTATCACCAAAGTCATAATTAACATTAAGTTGTTTTGAATTTATGCTATCAATTTTTATTTCGATCGGTAATTTGTTTTGCATAGTAGTATCTGAAAATAGTCGAATACTATCTGCATTGAATTTTTCGATAGGTAGATTAAAATTTAATTTTATTGGTTCATAAGGCTGTATCGTAATAGGAAATGGGGTTTGTTTATCTTTTATCACAAACTTTGGAATAGGCAAGTTTTTTCTTTCCATTCGCTTCACATCAATTGTATCCAATTGATTTTCAGCCTGAACTGCTATTTTCCAATTTGTGTCGGTTGGTTTGTAATAGACAAAAGTGCTATCTTTAAAGGTATAAGAATAAAATGGGAAATCGGGAATTGCTTTCAAACCAAACTTAGTTGGCTCTTGGTTAAAAGAAATTTTTAGAAGTCCATCGTGAATAAATTCTCGGTTTATTATTTTTGTTTGAGGTCTTTCTTTAGTCATTTTTAAAAAAATTGGTTTGATAATATTTTTATTGATTCGAAAGATAGAATCTGAAAATGAAATACTTTCAGTAGTTAAATCGAAAATATAGTTTTGATTTTTATCATCCAATCCAAAAATATGATAGGATCCCTCTTTTATATTATTGATTTTAGCTACACCGCTCTTATCTGTTTGGGCATAATATAATGGAAGAGATTTTGTGAACGCTGAGTCATCCAAATCATCATACATTTCTACTTTGATTTTTTCTAAAGCACTACCAGTCAGGGCATCCACCACTTTAAATGAAACTGAAATCGTATCAATATTTGGTCCTGTAGAAAAGACAAAATCTGTTTTTTCGGCGATATTTCCTTCGGTAAGATCTTTTATGGATTCTCCAAAATTTATATGATAGGTAACTCCATATCTTAAAATCTCTTTTTCATCAAAACTAAATAGTACAGTTTTGCCTTTTAGGTCAATTTTGGGTCTGTATTTTAACGGAGGAGAAATAGTAGTTTTGTTTATTGGGTCATCGAGTTTTATCCATTCATTAAATGTGAGCTTGATTTCTTGACTCTTAAAATTGGTTTGATTGTTTGTTGTTGACTTAAGGCTATCAATTTTTGGAGGTATTTCATCTTTTATGCCACCTTGAAGAGTACCCACTTGAGCACAAGAGCTAAGCAACAAGCAATATAATAATGACCAAAATAAAAGAATATTTGAAGCAATTCTGTGCAAAACGTATAAAAAATTAGAGTACAAAGAACGGTAATTTTTGGGAAAAATTGTAGAAAATAGGTTTACTTGGCTGCTTAAAATAAGAAACCACAATTTTCGTTTATTATTTTTTTAACTTTGGGCAAAATTGATGTTTTATCATGAAATATTTATTTTCATTAATTGTTTTGATAATTATTTTTTTTTCCTGTGAGGACACTCCTTATGTTCCAAAACCCAAAGTATATCCAAAAATAAATTTCCCAGAAAAGAAATATCAAGAATTTGATAAAAACTATTGCAAATTTACTTTTGAGTACCCAGTATATGCTCAGATTCAGCAAGATACTTTATTTTTTGAAGAGCGACCAAACAATCCCTGCTGGTTCAACATACATTTTCCTGAGCTAAATGCAGATATTCATTGCAGCTATTATAATATCACTGGCAAAAAATCTTTTGACAAACTTGTAAATGATGCACATGAGTTGGCTAATAAGCACAATATCAAAGCTGATTATATAGATGAAATGAAAATACAAAAACCCAATCATGTGAGCGGATTTGTATTTGACATTGAAGGTCCTGCAGCTTCACCTTTCCAATTTTATCTTACGGATAGCACTCGTCATTTTATGAGAGGATCGCTATATATCAATGCCAAAGCCAATCCAGACTCTTTAGCTCCAGTATATACTTTTCTTAAAACGGACATTATACAAATGATTAACACATTTGAATGGACTAAGAAGTAAATTATTTCTTTAAAGTACCGAAATATCTAGAGTTCATAGTATCTATGTAATGTTCTATTGGACCCAATCCGACTGAAGATCTTCGCTCATTTACTTTTCCAGGATCGATCAAGTTATTGGGTTCATAACTTGATTGACTTTTATTTAGAATCAATTGTGTGCCATAAATTTGTTTTTCATTTTTATTTATTTGAACTCGATCTTTTAGATATGCAAAATCTTTTCCAGATGAATCATTTTTCAGATATGCATCATACATCATTTCTAGAACTTTTTCTTGGAATGATAAATTATTATCTTGATGCTGAACAAGTAACCAAAAACTATGAGCTGCAACTCTACCGACTTTAGAATAGGCAGGAAATCCAATTGAATTAATAATGTTTTCTAATTCATAATAATTTAAACTATCAGTTTTATTTATCATGGATTGAATAAAATCTAAATTCAACGTATCCTTTAATACGCCATTTTTATAATCAGTAAATAAATTTCTCCATTTTTGATCTTCATTTTTAAGACATTCTATTCTCTTTGCAAATGAGCTATCATTCAATACCACATTTTGAGCATTGCAATAATTGATAAAAAATAATAATAAAATAGAATAATGTAATTTCATCTTGAGGTTCCAAATAAACCAAAAAATAATTGAATATGATATTTTTTCTCAAATTTAAGCTTTTCAGCATCAATTTCTACACTTGGTAATAAATATTGTTTTCTTAGGTTATTTGCAATTTCTCGTTTTTTAGTTTCATTCAAGATTCCATCTAACATCATATCATTATATAATACATTACCTTTTGTATTCCCTAATGTCATTGCAAATTCTTTAGGGTGCATATATCCATTTTCAATTGCTTTATCCCAATATTTTTGAAGTTTTGCAATGGATTGTTGATTATGAAACATAATTATAGATATAGCATTTCCTCCAAAATATTCATAATCAGTTACATGTGGAACTTCTAAAACTGGTAGGTTTAGCTTTTTGAAGTAATCAATAGCAAACCCTTGAATAGAATCAAATGGGAAATGAAGGCTTTTTGCAAGTTTATTAGTATAAATTCCTAGATTTCTTTCTCCTAAAAAAATTCCTAAATTATATAGTGAATCAATAAAGTTTAAGTTGCTATCAGATATTGATTTATAAATTATATTTTGATTGCTTCCATTTTGTACTAACTCTTTATGACCATTTTTATATAATTGTTCTTTAAAATGTCTGATATGAATTTTGATAAACAAGTCTCTATTAATTCTTAATAAGTTGTTATTGAATGTTTTGTCTTCATATTCCTTTAGATATTTGTTGTTTTTAGCTAAAAATGGAATATAAATTGTTGTTTTACTATTTTTAATTTCTTCAGTTGTACAAGGAATGCATCTATATTTTAATAATGACAATTTTTCGGTTTCAAAACCGTTTTCGATAGCTTTTTTAATAAAAATCATTGCATAATCATCTTGTTTGAATAACAATGCCAGCTGAAAAGCCTCAATACAGTCGTCAACAAATACAAAATCAAATTGATTAAATGTATTTTCAAATATCTTTAACCCTCCAATTGAATCTTTTTCTAAAAAGATTAAATTTTCAGCATTTATTATTGATTCGTGATAATTTCGATAATTGTTTTGGCTTACTAAGCTCATTAATTGAAATAATAGGAGAAAAAGTATTGTGCTTTTTTTATTCATAATATTTATAAATTTCTATTGATAACGAATAATTTAAGTAGATTGTATAAAAAAAGGTCTTTGAAAAACATCAAAGACCTTTTTGGTATAAATTTATTTTGGACTAATCCAATTTTTGTTTTACTTCTATTATTTCGTATCCTTCTACAATGTCCCCAACTCTTATATCATTAAAGTTATTGACAGTGATACCACATTCCATATTGGTTTTCACCTCTTTTACATCATCTTTATAGCGTTTTAAAGAACCCAATGTACCCGTTGATCCCTCTTTGGTAGGGAATATTACTATACCATCTCGAATAACTCGAATTGGTGTATTTCTTGTAAACTTGCCTTCTATTACATAACAACCAGCAATTGTTCCAACCTTACTAATTTTATATACCTCTCTTACCTCAATCTGACCTATCAGTTTTTCTTCTTTCGTTGGCTCTAGTAAACCTTCGATTGCAGATTTGATTTCATCAATTGCTTCGTAGATAATAGAATATAATTTAATCTCAACGCCTTCTCTTTCTGCCAATTTTCTAGCTGTCATGGATGGTCTCACTTGGAAACCAACTATAATTGCATCTGATGCAGATGCCAAGAGAACATCCGACTCCACAATCTGCCCAACTGCTTTATGAATTACATTTACTTGAACACTTTCTACAGACAGTTTGATCAAGGAATCTGCTAATGCTTCTATTGATCCATCCACATCTCCTTTTACGATCAAATTCAATTCTTTGAATGTTCCGAGTGCTAATCGACGTCCAATTTCTTCTAATGAAATTCGTTTGCTGGCTCTATTACTTTGCTCTCTAGTGATTTGTGATCGTTTGCTGGCAATTTGTCTAGCTTCAGCATCCGTTCCCATTATTTTGAATTTCTCCCCTGCTTGAGGTGCTCCTCCAAGTCCCAAAACTAATACTGGTGCAGATGGACCAACCGACTTCACTCTTTGACCTCGTTCGTTATACATAGCCTTCACTTTACCTGAAAACTCCCCTGCTACCATTGGGTCTCCAATGCTCAACGTTCCATTTTGGACAAGTATTTTTGTAATATATCCTTTTCCTTTATCCAATGATGCTTCAATGACTGTTCCAATTGCTTTTTTCTTTGAATTAGCTTTTAAGTCCAAAAGTTCTGCTTCCAAAAGTATTTTTTCTAGCAACAAATCTACATTCAGACCTTTTTTGGCAGAAATATCTTGCGATTGGTACTTACCACCCCATTCTTCCACCAACATATTCATACTCGCCAATTCTTGTTTTATCTTTCCAGGATCAGCACCTTCTTTGTCTATTTTATTGATAGCGAATATAATAGGAACTCCAGCAGCTTGAGCATGGCTAATTGCTTCTTTGGTTTGTGGCATTATACTATCGTCTGCTGCGATAATAATCACAGCAACGTCAGTTACCTTTGCCCCCCTAGCCCTCATCGCAGTAAACGCTTCATGACCAGGTGTGTCTAAGAATGTGATTTTCTTGCCATTATGAACTACTTCATAAGCCCCAATATGTTGAGTGATTCCTCCAGCCTCTCCGCTTACGACATTTGCATTTCGGATATAATCCAATAATGACGTTTTACCATGATCGACGTGACCCATCACAGCTACAATTGGCGCTCTATCTTCATCATCTGGCAATGCATCATCCACATCCTCTACCTCATCGGATGCTACCATATCTTCAGCAGAAATGAACTCTATTTCATGATTGAATTCGCTGGCAACTACTTCAATGATCTCAGCATCCAACCTTTGGTTGATAGATACCATATAACCCAAATTCATACAAGTCATGATCACTTCTGTAACGTTCACATTCATTAAGCTTGCCAACTCTGAAACGGAAATAAACTCCTGTACCTGTAGTTTTGAGTCTTCACTTTGCATTTCTTTAGCCTCTAGCTTTTCTCTCATTTCATCTCGTTTGTCTCGACGAATTTTTTGTCGTTTGCTTTTGTTTCCGACAGAGAGACGAGCCATAGTCGCCTTTATTTGATCTTCAATTTCTTTTTTAGAAACTTCTTTTGACTCTAACTGTGCTTTTTTGGTAATAACATTTATCTTTCGTTGAGGCTTTGCCGACTGACCAGCTGTTTGGTTTTGATTTCCAGCATTAGAGGGTCTGTTATGTCCGCCACCGCCTTGTTGTCCACCTTGTCTGTTTTGACCTTGGTTGCCAAACTGTCTATTTTGTCCTTGACCGCCACCTTGTTGTCCACCTGGTCTATTTTGTCCTTGTCCGCCACCTTGCTGTCCACCTTGGCGATTCTGACCTTGACCACTGCCACCACTTGGGTTATCTGCTGGTATTTTTTTACGTTTACGTTTACGTTTACGTTCTTCTTCAGACATAGTGGATGGTCCTCCTGGTCGTGATCCTTTAGGGTCTGGTTTGGTTTCAACTTTAGGCTTTTTGTTGAACTTATCAGTATCAATCTTACCTAAAATCTTCAAGCCTTTCAGTGTTGGCGTTTCTGCTCTATATTCATCGTCGGTTTCAGCAGGTTCAGCAACCACTTCTGGCTTAACCACAGGTTTTTCAACAGGCTTTTCGACTGGTTTTTCCACAGGAGTTTTAACTTCTTCTTTGGTTTTTTCTATTACAGGTGCGGTTGGTGTTGGCTTTTCCTCAACTGGTTTTGGTGTTTCTTCAACTTTTTTAGGTGGTGCTTTTTGCTCTGGCTTTTTTGGTTCCAGATTTATTTTTCCTAAAATTTTCAATTGTGGTCGAGCCTTTTCATCAATTTCAGGTTTGAAGATTTCTTCTTTTGGTGGTTCGGGCACCTTAGGGGTTTCAGGAATTTTTTCCACCACTACAGGTGCTTCTTCTTTCTGAACGACCTTTGGAGCTGTATTAATCGGAGCAGGTGGGACCTCTTTTTTTACGGTTGGTCTTGTTCCGATAATGAGTTGATCGGCTTTTTCCTTAATAGCAATAGACGAGCTGAACTCTTTCAGGAGTTCGGCATACATTTCGTCAGTAACTTTTGCATTGGGTTTGCTTTCAATATCAAATCCCTTTTTGGTAAGAAACTCAACTATGTTTTCCTTACCAACATTTATTTCTGCCGCAACTTTAATAAGAATTTTCGACATTCTTTTGATTTATGTTTGTATATCCACGATAGCGAACTACAAACTTTTTGATATAAACTATTAATAAATATTCTAAAAAATCAGATTATCATTGATTTAATGAAATAAATCAATGCAAAAATAATCTAAATTCGACTTTATTATCAATCTTGAACTTGAAATAATCAATAAAATTCAAACTTTGCTGTTTGATAATTCAATTTTTTAGTCATCAAATTCGGATGCTAGGATATTCATCACATCTTCGATTGTTTCTTGCTCCAAGTCAGTTCTTCTAACAAGCTCTTCAACGGATAAGTTCAGAACACTTCTTGCTGTATCACAACCTATTCCTTTGAGTGCATCCACTACCCAATCCTCTAGCTCGTCTCTGAATTCGTCTAAGTCCACATCGTCGATTTCAACTTCATCTTCTTCTCTATATACATCTATTTCATAACCCACTAATCTACTTGCAAGTTTGATATTCGATCCTGCTTTTCCGATTGCCATCGAAACTTGGTCGGGCTTCAGATAAACAGCAGCTCTTAAATTATGGTCGTCCAAATTGATGTTACTTATTTTTGCAGGAGTTAATGCTCTTTGGATGAATAAAATATTATTAGTTGTGAAATTAATAACGTCGATATTCTCATTTCTCAATTCTCGAACAATACCGTGAATTCTCGATCCTTTCATACCTACACAAGCACCTACAGGATCAATTCTGTCATCATAGGACTCAACTGCCACTTTTGCTCTTTCTCCAGGTGTTCTTACTATTTTCTTAATTGTAATCAAACCATCTTCGATCTCAGGAACCTCTTGTTCGAGTAATCTTTGCAAGAAGGTTTCATCAGTTCTTGATAGAATAACTACAGGTGTGTTGTTTTTCATTTCTACTTTTCGAACAACGGCTTTCACCATATCGCCTTTACGATAGAAATCGCCTTTTATCATTTCTGTTCTAGGTAATATTAGTTCGCTATTGGTAGCATCATCGATGATCAATAATTCTTTTTTCATGATTTGCCCAACCTCTCCAACTACTAGCTCACCAACTCTCTCAGAATAACTACGATACATCTCGTCTTTTTCTAATTCCATAATTCTTGAAATTAGTGTTTGGCGAGCTGCCATAATTGCTCTTCTGCCAAATTCTTCTAACTCGAGTTGTTCGTAACATTCTTGACCTACTTCATAATCTTTATCTATCAACAATGCTTCTGAAATAGAAACTTCACTTTTGTCGTCAGTTACCTCACCATCTGGTACAATTTCACGAACTCTCCAAAGCTCCAAATCCCCCTTTTGAGTGTTAACGATAACTTCAAAATTCTCATCAGAGCCATATTTTTTTCTAATCAATGTTCTGAAAACATCTTCCAAAACACGAACCATGGTCGGTCGATCTATGTCTTTACCCGCTTTAAATTCCGAGAAAATATCTACTAAATTCATTATAATTTAAAATAACTTATCGTGATTAAAATGCTAATTTTATGGTTGCAGATTGAATATTGTTGTACTCAATATTTTCTTCTACTATTTTTTTTATGGTTTTCTTTCCTTCCTTAGTTTTGGTTAAATATTCTAGAACAATTCCATCTTGGTTTGCGGCTTTGAGTAACCCAACCGATTCGGAATTATCTTTTTTTATCACTTTTAAATCCCTTCCAATATTTTTGATATATTGACGAGGCAATTGTAATGGTCTAGAAATTCCTGGCGATGAAACTTCAAGGTCGTATTTTTCACCAATTTCGGGGTTCGTATCCCATAGCACTCCTAAATAGCGATTAATTTGTTGGCATTTTTTTATGTCAAGACCCGAATCGCTATCTACATACACCTCAATTCGTTTACCTACAAATTCTTTAAGCTCCACAATATAACAATCTTGAAAATCTGGCTCTTGAAATTTCTCTAAAAGTAGATTCTGAATTGTTTGTTTTACGTTCATATTACAAAATTTAGGTAAAAAAAAGAGGGAACCAAAGTTCCCTCTCCAAGTGCTATTACCTCGATGGCACAAAGTTATGTATAAAAAATATATTTTCAAAATTTTATCTTTTTTTCTTTAGTTTGAATAATTGTATATTGAGGCTCGAAAATAAAAAATATGAGAAATATTGGATTAATACTTCTTGTGGTAGGAACTTTTGCATTGGGTTTTTTGATCAATAGTTATTTTTTCAAAGGTCATGTTTCTACCGAGAATTCGCAGGTATTGTTAGAAAAAATCAAAAGTGTAAGCAAAGTAATCAACGTTGAAGGTTATTTTACAGAAGTATATGATTACAAAGATTATTGGGGCTATAATATTAGTTTTTTTCAGAAAAAAGCTTTGGTGAGGATAAAGGCAAAAGTATCAATGGGTTATGATATGAATAAAATCATTTTCAATACGAACCCGATGACTAAAACGATAAGTATCAGCAAATTGCCAGAGCCAGAGATACTATCTATTGATCACGATTTGGATTATTATGATATATCGGAAGGTACATTTAATTCTTTTACAACAGAAGATTATAATAAGATAAATGCTAATGCAAAAGAATTTATCAAAAAGAAGGTAGAAACAAGTGGACTGAAAGATGCAGCAATAAAAGAGGGTGATAGAATGTTGGAAGTTATACGATTTATGGTAGAAAGTATGGGTTGGAAACTAGAAACTACAAACAATCTAAAGGGTTGATATTGAAAAATATAATATTGCAATGAAAGAAAAATCAGTATTTTTAATCAAAAATCATTGCAATTAAAATCAAATATTCTATTTTTGGGCAAAATGCTTATTAATTAACAAATTAAAAATTAACAATGAAACATCCAAAGGGTCTTTATGTTTTGTTTGCAACTGAATTTTGGGAGCGATTTAGTTATTATGGAATGAGGGCAATTTTTATTCTCTATATGACAAAAATGCTCTTCAATGGTGATAAAGCATTATCATCTAATATTTATGGTAGTTATACTGGACTAGTTTATCTAACTCCACTAATAGGTGGATACGTTGCAGATAGATACTGGGGAAATAGAAAATCAATATTTATTGGCGGAATCATGATGGCTTTGGGGCAATTTTTTATGTTTTTTAGTGCTTCATCAGTTTCAAATAATGGTTTGGCTGTTTCGTTAATGTGGGCAGGTTTAGCATTTTTGATTTTTGGAAATGGATTTTTCAAGCCGAATATTTCTACTATGGTTGGTCAATTATATGAAGACACAGATAGTAGAAAAGATGCGGCATATACGATTTTTTATATGGGAATCAATGCTGGGGCGTTTCTATCGCCGTTAGTTTGTGGTTATCTAGGTGAAAAGGTTGATTTCAAATGGGGATTCTTGGCAGCTGGTATAGGAATGATTATTTCATTAATAATATTCTATTTTACCAAGGATAAGTATGTTGTATCACCAACTGGAGAACAACTTGGAGTTTTGCCAAATAAATTGAGGGATACTGAAAGCTCTGATAATCAAGGTGGAGCGTTTTCATCGCAGCAGTTAGGTATATTATTTGGCGGATTAGCAGTAATGTTTTGTTTAATCTATTTCTATTTTCGTGTGGATCTGTGGGGAAGTTTGATATATTCAATGACTTTAGTTGCACCTTTTGTGATTATTACTGATAAATCATTGTCAAAAGTAGAAAAAGATAGATTATGGGTAATTATTACTTTGATGGTATTTGTCATTTTCTTTTGGATGTGTTTTGAGCAAGCTGGTGCATCTTTAACATATTTTGCTGACGAACAAACAAATAGAAATTTGGGATGGAAAATTCCTGTTTTTGCAATTTATGGTATAAGCTTGGCTCTTATTTATTATCTATTTACATTAGTAAAAAAAGTGAAAAACAACTTTAGTAAAGTTGAGGAAAATGGAATAAAATTATCTATTATTATACTATTAATTATATTAATTATATCTATATTGATTGGAAATATATATTTAATAAAACTTAATATTCCTAATATTTCAATTGACACTATGCCAGCAAGTTATTTTCAAAGTTTTAATGCAGGGTTCATTATTTTATTAGCACCACTTTTAACTATGTTTTGGGCTTGGCTTAATAAAAGAGGAATGGAGCCAGCATCGCCAAGAAAAATGTCAATAGGTTTAGCATTTCTAGCTGCTGGTTATTTATTTATAGCAATGGGATCAAAGAGCATTCCAGCTGGTGGGGCAAGCATTATATTCTTAACTGGTTTGTATTTCCTACATACTATTGGTGAGCTTTGGCTTTCACCAATTGGGCTTTCTATGGTGAATAAACTTACTCCAGCAAGATTTACTTCATTAATGATGGGTGTTTGGTTTTTGGCAATTGCAACGGGAAATAAATTAGCTGGATTATTTAGTTCACTTTATCCTGATGCAAAAGCAAATTATTTCCCAACATTGCTTGGCATTCATATCAATGATTTATATACTTATTTCTTAGTATTTGTTGGGTTTTCAGGTGTTGCAGCTCTAATAGTTTTCTTATTAAGCAAAAAATTGGAGAACATGATGCATGGAATAAGATAATTTCATTATAGAATATTTACGAAAAAGCCGCTTTTAAATATTTATTATTAGCGGCTTTTTTGTTAATCAATTATTCTCATAAAATATTTAAATTCAATTATTTAAACAATATTTATTCTTCAGTATATGTGGTCAAAACATCCTAAGGCGTTGCCTTTTTTATTTTTTAGTGAAATGTGGGAAAGGTTCGGGTATTACCTAATGATTGGTATTTTTACCTTATATTTGAAAGATGTGAAGCAAGGGTTTGGCATGACTGAAGCAGAGTCTGCCGACCTTTATGGCACCTTTATCGCCTTAGTTTTTCTAACCCCATTTATTGGAGGCTTGTTGGCAGATAGATATTTTGGCTACAAAAAATCCATTGTTATAGGCGGTTTATTAATGGGTGTTGGCTATTGTATGATGGCAATCCACAGCCTCTCTATGCTGTATATTTCCATGTTTTTAGTCATTATAGGCAATGGGCTTTTCAAGCCAAATATTTCCACTTTGTTAGGTAATATCTATTCCACTCCGCAATATAACCAACAAAAGGATGAAGGTTATAATATTTTCTATATGGGAATAAATGTTGGTGCATTCATTTGCAATTTTTTTGGTGCCATTCTTTATATCCTTCTTGGATGGGGTTATGCTTTTGTTGCTGCTGGTATCGGAATGTTTATAGGTGTGATAGTTTTCCTTGTTGGCACCCAACATTATGGTGATGCAATACAGAAAAAAGGCGTAAAAGAAGGCGATATGCCTTTTGCCAAAATAGTATTATTGATATTAGTACCATCAATAGTTTTTGGGGTGATTGGATGGTTAATTCCTGGTGCAATAGTTGGTTCTGACTCGACAGATGCATTTATATTTGCCTGTATTCCAGTCATTTATTTCTTTGGGTCAATATATGCAAAAGCGGATTCAGATGAAAAAAGACCTATTGGGGCATTGTTAGCAATATTTGCTGTTGTCATATTATTTTGGGCGGTTTTCAAACAAAACGGCTCTGCATTGAACACTTGGGCTGACCGCTACACGAATCGTGAAGTTACTGGAGTATCAAAATCTGTATTTGACAACTTGAAACTTGCCCAATCCGTTACATATGCAAAAGATTCAGTGCCGAAATACGATGCATTATTCAGAATTCAAAAAGTGGATGGAAAGATTGTGAAAGAATATAATTATCCACCATATTTCAAAAATGTTGCTCAAAATCAATTACCTGCGGAGGGTTCAAAAGTAAGCCTTTGGGCAACCAATTTAAGCCAATCTATTAATCCTGGATGGGTAATTTTGCTCACTCCATTAGTTGTTTCATTTTTTGGATACTTAAAACGAAGGAATAGAGAGCCATCCACAGCTACCAAAATTGCCATGGGGTTGTTTATATCTGGCTTATCTACCTTGTTTATGGTGGGAGCTGTGTGGGCATCCAATAATGGAACAGAAAAAGCTAGTGTTTGGTGGTTAATTATTAGTTATGGGGTGGTTACTATCGGAGAATTATTTTTGAGCCCTATGGGATTGTCGCTAGTGTCGAAGCTTAGTCCGGTTAGAATCACTTCATTGATGATGGGAGGCTGGTTTTTGGCAACCTCTATTGGTAACAAATTGTCGGGAGTGTTGGCAACGATGTGGGACACCTATGATAACAAAGCAAATTATTTTTGGCTAAATTTTGCATTGCTCATGGCAGCATCTACTATGTGTTTTGCAATGCTAAAATGGTTGAATAAAATAATGAAAGAAAAGGGTTTGGTATAGAAAAAGCTGCCAAGTTGAAATATACTTGGCAACTTTTATTAATTACTTAACTAGTTCAGTTCTAAATGTTCCAAATGTAGTTGTAGCTTCAAATATAAACTTAGATGCAGATAACTCAATAACTTTTGAATCATCGCCATCTAAATTGAATGTCTTACCATCTGAAGAAAGAGTATATGGTAATTCATCTGTTTGAGGATCTGAAGAATTACATTTGGTAGCCCCTTCATTTAATGTTACTTTGGTTTCTCCAAAAACATAAGTATTGTCTTTCTCACAAGAGTCAATAAATGGTACTCCCGAAACTGTAATATTGTTAAGTTTCCATGTTCCATCTTTTAATAATTGAATCGGTGTTTTTGTAGTAGTGGCATCATCTTTTTTGCATGATGATACAAGTGAAATACTTACGAAAAGGATCGTAATAATTTTTAAGAGATTCATAATTTTTTTTATTTAAGTTATTTAATGCTCAAAAGTAGTATTTTAATATTTTTTCTATCAATATTAATTAATTTATTTAATAAATTTATAAGTTTTAATTTATTAAATTTTCAATACATTTATGAAAAACATCATATTATTAAATGCAATTATTTTGTTTTTTGGGTGTAATAAAAAAATGTTAGATGCCTCCAAAAACAACATTACTATTGAGAATATCAATACAAATGATCAAAAAAGAAATTATTTGTTAGCCATATTGGCTGATGAGCAGAGTGAGCCCAAAGAATCAGTAAGCGATATAATTTTAAAATACGGGAAACCATCCAAAGAATATGATAATTATATCAAAAATTTATATGCTAAAAACAATAAAAATATTGCCTTAATTGAAAAATATTTTTCTGCATTTGGATACCCAAAAATAAGCGAAGTAGGCGATGATGCTGCTAATACGCCTTGGTTGGTATTTTTGCAATCTTATAATTTTTATTCTAAAGAAAGAAATTTTATATACTTATATCGTGGTTATCAAGCTGGCGATATGAAGAAAAAAGATTTTATGTGGTTGCTAGATAACATGTACAACCACAAGTTTGGAAAAGAATATCAAATTATCGGCGAATACGATGAAAACAAAAAAATCGAACAGCAAATCATTGAAATGGGGCTCGACAAGCAAATAGTTGATTTTAGAAAACAATAGTTTAAGTTCCAAACCTCAATAATCTATTGTTTACTAACAAACTACCCGTATTTAGAAGTTTTCTTTGGCTTGAGATGAACCAATAATGAAATCACATGAGAATAGGCTTTGTTCCTGCTATCTCCCATATCAGAATAGGCATAATCAATTTTTACAGCTTTTATTTGAAGTCCAACTCCAAAACTTGGAGTTGCCAACCAACTTTTTTGTCCATCTAGTTCAGTTTGCTGTTGGAATCTTCCAACTCCGCCTCTTAGATATACTAACTTGTTGTAATTCAATTCAATACCAAAAGATGGAGCTAAGCTTATGGGTTTAGAACTAATCAATACGTTTCTCTTGCCATCTGTTGTTGCTACCCAATCCATCGTGCCAAGTAATCCAAACTTTGCAATTTCTCGATAATAGCCAAAACCCAACACCATCTGTGGCAATGTATATTCGAGGCTATTTACTGGAATTTCATTATTGGTTAGTTTTAAAAGCTCTTTTTCATTAGTTTTGAAATTAAAAGCCCAAGCATTGAATGTGGAAGTAATATCTCTTGCCATAAATGACAGTCGGAGTGGTCCAGATTGATATTGAAGCCCAGCATCTAAGCCAAATCCCCAAGAATTAGCAAATGAGCCGATCTGACGATACACCACTTTCATATTCATCCCTAAAGAAAATTTACTAGTTGGTTTACCAATTTTTTGAGCATAACTTGCCAAAAAAGCATAATCTGCAGCCGAAAATTCAACGACATTATCATAATTGATGGTTCCATCAGATTGGTAAAGGCTGAGTGTGTTGGGTATGTTATCAATACCGAAACGAATTCCAGAAATTGCCAACGCCCTTTTGCCACCTGAAATAGGAACTGCAATGCCTAAATAGTCATATTTTCCAATTCCAGCAAACCATTCATTGTGCATTGCTCCCACCTGAACGCCTTTATCAATGCCCATATTCATCAAACCAGCAGGGTTCCAATATGCAGACATTGCATCGTTCGTAACGGAAGTGATGGCATTGCTCATGCCTTGAGCTCTTGCACCAATCCCAATATTTAGAAATTCATTACTATACTTTTGAGCAAAAATATTTTTACTCAAAATAAATAAAAAGAATAACAATGTAAGCTGTCTTAAATTCGGTTTCATGAATTTATTTGAATTTGATTAATGGTTTAACGGTAATTTTTTCCAAAAGTATGTAATTCTTATTTTTTTAATATTTTTTTGAATCATGAAAATCTTTTTTTGGATATAATTTTTCAATTCTTATGTTTACATATTGTCGAAATATCATTTATTTTGAAATCCATTAGAATTGATTATATCTTTGCAAACTTAACGACCTCAGCTTATTCAACTTTAGAAAAAATATGCAAAATTTAGAAAATGCAACCGAAAAACTAACCAAAAATGGATTTTTGGACTTAGAAATTGACCCAACTATTGATTTAGTAGCAGAAATCAATAAAATGAAAAAAGAGAAAAACGCTATAATTCTTGCTCATTATTATCAAGAAAGTGAAATACAGGATGTTGCTGATTACATTGGTGATAGCCTTGGGCTTTCACAAAAAGCTGCTGAAACCGAAGCAGATATGATAGTGTTTGCTGGAGTTCATTTCATGGCTGAGACAGCAAAAATGCTTTCTCCTCAAAAAAAGGTTGTATTGCCAGACTTGAAGGCTGGTTGTTCATTAGCAGACTCTTGCCCACCAGCTTTATTTGCAAAATTTAAAGAAAAATACCCAAATCATATCGTTGTTAGCTATATCAACTGTACTGCTGAGTTAAAAACTTTGACAGATATTTGTTGCACTTCGACTAATGCAGTGCAAATTATCGAAAGTATTCCGAAGGATCAACCCATTATTTTTGCTCCCGATAAGAATCTTGGTGCTTATTTGATTAAAAAGACTGGGAGGGATATGGTGTTATGGAATGGTGCTTGCATGGTGCATGAAATATTTTCCCTAGAGAAAATCACCAAATTGAAATTAAGACACCCCGATGCAAAGTTAATTGCACACCCAGAATGTGAAGCAAATATTTTGGAAATAGCGGACTATATTGGCTCAACTAGTGGGTTGCTGAAATATACAAAAGATAACCCAGCGACTGAGTTTATCGTCGTGACCGAAGCTGGAATAATTCATCAGATGCAAAAAGCATCTCCTACTAAAACATTTATTCCTGCCCCGCCAAATAATAACTGTGCTTGCAACGAATGCCCTTTTATGCGATTAAATACGATGGAAAAATTGTATTTATGTATGAAATACGAACTTCCAGAAGTCAAATTATCCGAATATGTAATACAGAAAGGTAAAGCTTCAATTGAACGAATGATGGAAATATCTGCTAAAGCTGGATTAATTTAAAAAAATATATTCAAACAATTCATTTGTTTCCAAACTCGTTTTGTAATATCTCGTACATAATCAAAATTTTATTTTTAGTGAGAAATATCAGTTTAGTTTCAATAATTATTGTATTTACAATGTGCAGTTCGATGGCACAAAGAGGTTGGGAAATTGGTGGTGGAGCTGGAGTAAGTTATTATTTTGGAGATTTAAACACTAGGTTCAATTTGAGCAAACCTGGATTATCTATTGGAGCTGCTGCAAGATATAATTTTAATAGTAGAATATGTTTGAAATTTGCTGCCACTTATGGTCAAGTGAGTGCAGATGATGCAAACTCGGCAAATGTATTTGAAAAAAGAAGAAACCTAAATTTCAAATCGAATATTTGGGATGGTACTGCTCAGTGTGAATTTAATTTCTTGCCTTACGTTCATGGCAGTAAGGATAATTTTTTCACTCCATACATGTTAGCAGGTTTTTCAGTTTATAGATTCAATCCAAAAGGAAAACTAAATGGAACTTGGTATGAATTAGCGAGCCTTGGCACAGAGGGTCAGTTCAGAGGCGAAGAATATTATACCACTCAAGCTGGGTTAGCCTATGGAGGTGGCTTTAAGATAGACTTAAATGCAGATTGGAGCTTAAATCTCGAGTTTTCCGCAAGAAGACTTTTTACAGATTATTTGGATGATGTGAGTACTGTATATCCAAATATCCGAGATTTAGAAAGGTCAAAAGGGACAATTGCTGCCCAATTATCGGACCCATCAATACCCGATGCTGATGGCAACAAATTAGGGATTGAAGGAAAACAAAGAGGAAATAGCAATACGAAGGACACTTATGTTTTTGTAGGAGTTAGTCTGATGTATTACTTTTCCACTTTAGATTGTCCGAAATGGAAATAAAAGCAATTGGAAATAATAAGACATTAAATTTTCTTATTAAAATTGTAATTGCTTCTTTATTTTTTTGGGTTTTATATTTTCAAGTTTTTCAGCACGAAAACTTTTCTGATTTTCATTTGCTCATTTATGATCGAATTCAAAGTAAATCAATAGTTTGGATATTAATTGCTTTGGTATTAATGCCCTTGAATTGGGCGTTGGAAACCTATAAATGGATAAAATTCACTAAAGATTTTGATCCAATTGGTTTTCTTAATGCGTTCAGAGCAGTACTAACTGGGGTGCTTTTTTCCGTCTTTACCCCTAACAGAATTGGGGAATATGGTGGTAGAGTCTTATGGCTAAAGCCAGAAAACCAATGGAAAGGGGTGATTGCCACCATATTATCCAGTTATTGTCAAATATTAATTACCCTTACATTTGGAATACTCGGCTTTGTCTATTTTAGCTATAATTATTTTAATTTGAATAGCTTAGTTCTGACTTCAATAATATTTATTGGCATACTAATCATCGTTCTTTTATTTTTAATTTTTTTTAATATCGATCTTTTAATACCTTTTGCCAAAAAAACAAAGTGGATAAAAAGATTTAATAAAGTGTTAAAGCAATTGCTCATCCTAACGCACTATTCCTCTCAAGAACTGTTAAATGCATTATGGATTGCATTTCTAAGATATTGCCTATATTGTATTCAGTATTTACTGGTATTAAAATTTTTTAATATCGAACCGCCTATTATTGATGGACTTGCCAGTATAACTACATTCTTTTTTTTACAAACAAGCATTCCTCTTCCGCCAATAATGGGATTAATAACAAGAGGAGAAATTGCACTTCAAATATGGGGTCATTTTAATGTGAATAATATGCTAATACTGGCTTCTACATATACGATTTGGGTAATAAATGTGTTATTACCTTCGTTTATTGGTTTAATTTTTGTAATTAGCATTAATATTGTAAAATCAATGGGTTATGAAAAATAGGTTATTAAAATGGTTAAGCCTTCCTGTTCTTTGTATATTGTTTTCTTTTGAAAACAGTAATGTACTTACCCAAAAAGTTCAAATTGAGCCTTGTTATATTGAAAATACTACCTTCAAAGGTGGAGAAACTATCACTTACAAAGTCTATTATAACTGGAATTTTATATGGTTATCAGCTGGTGAAGTAACTTTCAATATCAATGATATGGGCAATCAATATAAAATGACTGCTGTTGGGAAAACGTATAAAAGCTATGAGTGGTTTTTTAAGTTGGATGATAAATATATGACCAATATCGATAAAAACTCAATGTTGCCGACTGTTTTCGAACGCAATGTGAGTGAAGGGAAGGTGAAATTTTATGAAAAAATTGTTTTTGACCAAACTAATCGAACCACTACCTCATATTATGGTGATAATGAATATAATACTAAAACTTTAGTGAAGAAAATGGATGGCTGTATGCATGATATGATGTCGATATTATATTTTACTCGAAATATTGACTATAGTAAAGTGGGTGTAAATTCAGAAATTCCTATCAAAATCTTTTTAGACAAAGAAGTATGGCCACTTAAATTCAAATATAAAGGCGAAGTGAAAAACTTAAGTATTCATGGCACCAAATCTAAATATAATACATTGAAGTTCATGCCACAGGTCGTTGCTGGAAATGTTTTTAAAGAAAATACTGCTATGTCAGTATATGTATCTAATGACGGCAATAAAATTCCTATTCTTATAGAATCCCCTGTTTCGGTAGGTAGCATTAAAGCTGTATTAAAAGATTATAATGGTCTAAGGCATAATTTCGATTCTAAAGTTCAATAGTTTAATAAAATATGATGATTGATTAAATTTGCAAAAAATTTAAGTTGCAAACAATCAAAACCAATAAAGATCCATATCAAGCTCTTAAATACAAAGAGTTTAGTCTATACATTTTTGCAAGATTTTTACTTACAATGTCGATTTCCATTCCTGTAGTATTGCTAGGGTGGTGGTTGTATGAATTGACGAATGACAAGATTATATTAGGAAATTTCTTTTTAGCTGAACTGTTACCTGCAATTGGGTTGGCATTATTTTCAGGTAGAATAGTGGATCGAACGAAAAAGAAAAGACTTATAACTTATTGTTATATTGGATATATCTTATATGCCACTATCTTATTATGGGTTACATTGCCCTCCACAGTATATAGCCTTGGCAATCAGTTTGTTATTTATATAATTTATGGAGCATCATTCCTGAATGGAGTCATAAGATCCTTCATTGAGCCAGCATCATTTTCATTTGTCGCACAACTTACGCCAAGGGAAGCCTACATTAATGCATCTACCTGGACGAGTACTTCTTGGATTGTAGGGGCAATATTAGGACCTACATTAGCTGGATTTTTGTATGCAATGGTAGGTATTACCAATTCATTCTTAATCATGATTTTCTTTATTATAATTGCATTTATTTGCTTGCTATTCATAAAAGAAAAACCAATTAGCTCGAAGAATGAAGAACAGTCATTTTGGCATAGTCTGATTGTAGGATTGAAATTTGTTTTTAAAGAAAAAGCGATATTAGCTGCATTATCCTTAGATATGTTTGCAGTGTTGTTTGGTGGTGCTGTTGCCATATTACCAGTTTATGCCATTGATATTCTGCATATTGGAAAGTTCGAGTTAGGGATATTAAGGGCTGCTACATTTTTGGGGACATTATTTACTTTACTTACTTTAGCTTATATACCAATTAAAACAAAGCCTGGAGTAAAACTTTTGGTTGCAATATTTATGTTTGGAATATCAATAATACTATTTGGAATATCTACAAATTTCTATTTGTCATTCATTTGCTTATTTTTTAGTGGAATTTTTGATGGAATTAGTGTAAATATTCGGAGGGCAATCCTGCAATTAAAAACTCCTGATGAAATGAGAGGAAGAGTAGCTGCAGTAAATTCAATGTTCATTGGGTCGAGCAATGAATTAGGAGCTTATGAGTCTGGGGTTACTGCGAAGTATATGGGTACTGTGCCGTCTGTAGTTTTTGGAGGTAGTATGACCATAATAATTGTACTAATCACTTGGTGGAAAGCGAAATCGCTCAAAGAAATTGATTTGAATTAGTTTCTAAGATCATTTCCCCAAGCCAACTTGCCCCTTAATACATTCAAGAAGCTTATTCCATGCAGTTGGACAAGTTTAATTTTGTAATTATTCTTTCGAATGGCTAATTGATGCAATTGAGTAATGGTTTCGAATCTTGAATCTAACGTACATAAGAAATTTTCGGCTCTTCCAACAATTTCAAATGATATAACGGAAGTATCAGGAATAATAATTGGTCTTACATTCAGGTTGTGTGGTGCTACTGGTGTAATCACAAAATCTGAAGAATTAGGAAAAATAATAGGACCACCACAACTGAGGGAATAACCTGTAGATCCAGTTGGTGTCGAAACAATTAATCCATCTGCCCAATAAGAGTTGAGATAAGCTCCATTCAAAAAAGTATTTATCGTAATCATGGACGAAGTATCTCTTTTTAGGACAGTAAAATCATTGAGGGCGATCATATTTCCATTGAAAATGGGTAAGTTGGACTCCAAATAGAGCATTCCTCTTTCTTCAATATTGATTTGTCGATTATTGAGTGCATTTATTGCTTGTTTGATATTTGCTTTTTCTATGTTTGCCAAAAAACCTAACCTTCCTAAATTTATACCAAAAACTGGAATGCCACTATTTTTCACAAAATCCACCACACTCAATATCGTGCCATCACCACCTAATGTAATTACAAAATCAATTTTTTGAGCTGATAAAGATTCGAGGTTTTCTACCCATTTCACGTCTGTACCCATTGCCACATGCCCCACAAGTTGTTCATAGTAAGGTTTATATATATAAAATTGAATATTCAGATGAATTAATTCATCGAACAATTCTTGAATATAAATTCTATCTTTTTCCTTAAATAAGGTACTATAAATAATTACTTGCATCAAAATCCTATATCATAATGTAAAAATACTCCTTTTTCTTTTAAATGATTCATCGTAAATTCTAATTGAATTAATTTATTGCCATAAAGCAAGGTATTCCATCCGATTCCATAGCTATACAATAATGAATTTTGTAATGAATTGGTATTTGTTTTCAATATATTATCTACATATCCAACATCGAAATTAATGGATGGGAAAAACTGAATGGGCATATTTTGGAGTTTTTGGATCGGCATTATTTTGCCCCAATGAATTATTTTATCAAGAAGCAAATATTTCAAATTAAATTTTGCCCAAATGTATTGCTGACCATCCATCACATAATATTCGTAGCCTCGTATATAGTCTTTTTCATAACCCAATGCTTTATTTGAATAATATGGTATATTATCATCAAAATAATAAGCAAATTGTGTTTTTAATTTGCCGTCTATATTCCATTTTGGGTTTAAGGGTATATATTTTTCGGCAGTAATCCCTAAGATAAATCTCTGAATATCATCAGATTTGAAAATTCCATCTTTCTGAATAAATGTTGAAATTTTAAATCCCTTTGTCGCAAAAACTTTCAAATTTCGTTTATCCAAATCATATTGATATTTTAATGAAAAATAGTTCAAATGACTTCGTTTGCCAAAATAATCAACATTGTAATAATTTGAAATAGAGTCATTTATATTGTTTTTTTGATAAGTAAATACCAAACTATGAATATCATAAACTTTTGGTCTGAAATTTATGCCTAGTGAATATCTTTGCTTAATAATAGCTGACTCATTAAGTTTTTTGAATACGAGTTTGTTTTCCTTTGTGTCATAACCTAATTCTTTTGAACTAGAATAATGTAAATTTAAATTTAGCCCAATAGTTCTTTTTGTATTAATAGCTGGTTGTAGGAAATTGAATTCAAACTTATTGGTGTAACCAAAAAGAACTGTAAATTTCATGAGTTCTGCTCTTCCTGTAGCGTTCAACCAATAGGTATATGTACCTAAGTTTAACCTAGATAATGACGCTTTTTGTTCTTTTACCCACACATTGAAGTTTCTATCTGCAAGCTCTGCTATAGGAATTGGATAAAGAAATAGTGCTTCTTTAATCTCAACATATACATCCGAATTGCCAGAATCAACATCCCAATTTTTCAAATTAATAGATACTTGTGAAGCAATTCCTGTTCCCAATATTCTTGATTTATTGAATAATGCAATCTTTTGAAAATCTGATAGTTGAATCGTATCGCCCTCTTTGAATGACAATTCTTTTCGCAGTGTATTTTCAAGAGTCCTTTTATTGCCACTAAAAATAATTTTTTGAATTATAATGGAGCTATTTTGTGCAGATAATGAAATAAATAAAAAAATGTATGGCAGAATAAATCTTACTTTAAAGTCGAATAGAATAAATTTAATGAGCACTATGAAGTACATCACACATTAAGATAATTCATTAAATGATCGAATCTTTCTTGGAAAAGATGATAATAGTCATTTTCAGAATATGAAGCTTTCACTGTATAATTGTATCTTTCGAAGGTGGCAACAATAGGATTAATCTCTTGGCGATTCAGCTTCAAGGTGACTTCTATCAAATCTGACTCTGGCAAATAGTGAATGGATGAATTTAAAATAGAGCCATTTTCCGACTCAACTATCCTTGCAATTTCACCTAAAGAATAATCTCTTTTTTTAATTGTAAGCACTATTATTGATCCAGATTCTGTGAATGATGACGATTCTGTAAAATATTTTAAAATATCTTCCATTGTTATCAATCCTAGATACATTTCATTGCTATTAATCACAGGAATCATCGTCAACTTATGGTCTCCCATCAGTTGCATGATTTCGTAGATGTGTTTTTCTTCATTAACTGCAATTTTCTTTAGAGATTCAGATTTTACATATTTAGAAATAGAATCTTCCTGGTCAAAATTGAGCAAATCATCTTCAGAAACTATTCCAACCAATAGCTTTTTATCCACAACCGGCAAGTGCCTTAAGTGGTAAAAAGCCATAATACTCATGCTTTGTTTTACTGTGTCCTTAAAAACAAGAGGCATCACAGTATTTGAAACCAAATCTTTTGCAACCATTATTCTCTAAATTTTGCACGAACCAAAGCTCAAATCAACCCTTTCTGTTTTTCAATTGATTAACTGAGAATATCATAACGTTTGTTTTAAAAATTGGTTGTTGTATCTTTGTTTTAATTAAATTTGGGAAATCAGATGGAGGATAATTCAAGGTTTAGAAAACATCAACTCATTTATAATTTTCAAGATTATAATCATGATATTCGGGAATTCGTAATGTCGGCAGAGTCCATTCCAATTTATCATAATTATAATAATGATGATTTAGAAAATATAAATCATATTGGATTTGTTGCAGGGATACCACCTTATTTAAGAGGTCCGTATAGTACGATGTATGCCATGTCACCATGGACTATCCGTCAGTATGCAGGGTTTTCCACAGCAGAAGAAAGCAATGCATTTTATCGCCGAAACTTAGCTAATGGACAAAAGGGATTGTCGGTTGCTTTTGATTTAGCTACCCACAGAGGATATGACTCGGATCACGAAAGAGTAATCGGTGATGTAGGAAAAGCAGGAGTTGCAATAGATAGTGTGGAAGACATGAAAATACTGTTTGACCAAATACCATTGGATCAAATGTCGGTGTCTATGACCATGAATGGTGCCGTTATTCCCATAATGGCATTTTATATTGTGGCTGCAATGGAGCAAAGAGTAGCGTTAAACCAATTAAGTGGAACGATTCAAAATGATATATTGAAAGAGTTCATGGTTCGGAACACCTATATTTATCCACCCAAATATTCAATGAGAATTATTGCCGATATATTTTCATTCACGGCTCAAAATATGCCAAAATTCAATTCTATTAGTATTTCGGGTTATCACATGCAAGAGGCAGGAGCAACAGCAGAATTGGAGTTAGCCTACACATTAGCAGACGGACTTGAATACCTAAAAACAGGAATTTCCGCCGGACTGGATATTGATGAATTTGCACCTAGACTCTCTTTCTTTTGGGCAATTGGGATGAACCATTTCATGGAGGTTGCAAAAATGAGAGCTGCAAGATTGTTGTGGTCGAAAATCGTTCAAAGGTTCAATCCTAAAAACAAAAAATCATTAGCACTTAGGACGCATTGCCAGACATCAGGATGGAGCCTTACCGAGCAAGACCCATATAACAATATTGCAAGAACTTGTGTGGAGGCAATGTCGGCAGTTTTGGGTGGAACACAATCATTGCACACCAATGCTTTGGATGAGGCTATTGCATTGCCAACTGATTTTTCAGCCAAAATAGCTAGAGATACTCAATTGTTTATACAAAAAGATACTAATGTAACTAAAGTGGTTGATCCATTGGGAGGTTCTTATTATGTGGAATATTTAACCAACGAATTAGCACAAAAAGCATGGGAAATAATTGAGGAAATTGAAGAAATGGGAGGTATGGCAAAAGCAATAGAAAGTGGAATTCCAAAACTAAAAATAGAAGAAGCTGCTGCCAAAAAACAAGCTAGAATTGATGGTGGCTTCGATAAAATTGTGGGAGTGAATATGCTACAACCAGAAAGTGATACAACATTGGACATATTAGAGGTTGATAATCAGTCTGTTCTAAAAAGCCAAATAAATAGATTGAATCGTCTTAAGGCAAATAGAAATGAAGCTGAGGTGATTGAAAAACTAGAAAAAATTACTAAAGCTGCAAAGGATAATTCTGGAAATTTATTAGCATTAGCAATTGAAGCAGCTCAAAGTAGAGCAACCTTAGGTGAAATTTCTATGGCTATGGAAAAAGTTTTTGGCAGATATGTCGCAAATAATAAATTAGCAACAGGGATATATTCCAAAGAAATTAAAAATGATATGCAGTTTGAAGAAGCAAAAAAACTATCAGACGAGTTTGCTGCAAAAGTAGGAAGACGTCCGAGGATATTAATCGCAAAATTGGGGCAAGATGGTCATGATAGAGGAGCAAAAATAATTGCAACTAGCTTTGCCGACCTTGGGTTCGATGTAGATTTAGGACCATTATTTCAAACCCCAGCAGAAGCGGCTCGTCAGGCAGCAGAAAATGATGTCCATATTTTGGGAATTTCCTCATTGGCTGCTGGGCATAAAACCCTTGTTCCTGAAACAATTAAGGAATTGGCAAAAATTAATAGAGATGATATTATGGTGATAGTTGGCGGAGTCATTCCAGTCCAAGACTATAATTATTTATATGAAAATGGGGTGTTGGGAATATTTGGTCCTGGAACAAAAATTGCAGAAGCTGCATCAAAAATATTAAAAATTTTAATCGAAGCACAAGATTAATTATGTATTCAAAAGAAGAACAAATAAATTTAGCAAAGCTAACTCAGCAATTACTCAAAAAAGAAGCAATTGAATTAAATCAAATAGATGATCTGAAAAATATTATTAGATACCATGAATGGAGATATTATATTCTAAACGAACCAGTTATATCAGATTTTGAATATGATAGCTTGTATAAAAAACTCGAAAAGATTGAGAATGAGCATCCATCTATAATAACTTCTGATTCTCCAACTCAAAGAGTTTCAGGCGATTTGGTCGAAAACTTCAATCAAGTTGCTCATCTTACACCAATGTTATCACTAGCCAACTCTTATGATGAAGCCGATTTATTCGAATTTGATAAACAAGTACATAAGTTTGCTGGAGTGGAAGAAGAAAAACCATTGCAATATAATGTCGAGCCAAAGTTTGATGGTGGCACCATCACTTTAGTTTATGAAAACAACCAATTTGTGAGAGCTGCCACAAGAGGAGATGGCATTATGGGCGAAGATATTTCGTTGAATGCAAAAGCAATGAAGTCGGTGCCTTTGGTAGCTGATTTTTCTAAATTTGGTATTCACAAAGCTGAACTAAGAGGCGAAGCTCTTATTAAAAAAGATAAATTCGACCAACTCAATCTAAAGAGAGAAGAAGAGGGATTACCAGTTTTTGCAAACCCAAGAAATGCAGCTACTGGAGGATTGAGGATGAAAGACCCTGCCGAAACAGCCAAAAGAGAAATTGAAGTTTTTGTCTATCAATTAGGTTATGCAATTGATAAAGCTGGAAATTCGGTTCTAAATAATTTTTCGAATCACAGCGATACTTTAAAAATATTAGGTGAAATTGGGTTTAAGATACCAAATGAAGGGAAAAAAGTATGTCCAAATATAGATGAAGTTGCAAAGTTTTGTGCAGAATGGCAAGAAAAAAGAGATAACTATGCCTATGAATTGGATGGAATGGTGGTCAAATTAGATTCTTTGCAACTGCAAGAAGAATGTGGCTACACCAACCACCACCCAAGATGGGCTATTGCTTATAAGTTTAAAGCAAAACAAGCAACCACTAAACTTTTGAATATTGAATATCAAGTTGGAAAAATTGGAACAATAACTCCTGTTGCAAAATTAGACCCAGTTTCTTTGGCAGGAGTAGTAGTGTCATCAGTTTCGTTGCACAATGAAGATTTCATCCAATCAAAAGATATTCGAATTGGAGATACTGTTTTGGTAGAAAGAGCAGGAGATGTAATACCCTACATAGTCAAACCATTATCTGATATTCGTGATGGCTCAGAAATTGTGATTGAGTACCCGAAATATTGCCCAATTAATCAGAATGAAGAAGTGGAGCTAGTAAGAGCTGAAGGTGAGGCGGCATGGCGTTGCCCAAGGTGTACTTGTGGAGCCCAAGATTTGCAAAGAATGATTTTTCATGTATCCAAAGATGCAATGGATATTGATGGATTCGGAAAATCGAATGTGGAACGATTCTTCCAACTCGGATTAATCAAAACATTACCAGATATTTACAATTTGGATTATGAAAAAATAGCACAGTTGGAGGGTTTTGGTAAAAAATCGGTTGAAAACTTAAGAGCTGGAATCGATAAAGCCAAAAAAAGCCCAATAAATAGATTGCTTTATAGCTTAAGCATACATCATTTAGGACAAAAAGTATCCAAGTTGTTAGCCGAACAAATTAATCATGTACTTGATCTAAAGAGTTGGGAAATAGAGGATTATACTAAAATAAGAGATATTGGACCTGTAGTGGCTCAAAATACATATCAATTTTTCAGAGAGGATAGCAATATTGAAATGCTATTGCAACTAGAAGCAAATGGAGTAAATCTTTCGCAAACTACTGATGACATACCGACACAAATTGATGAAAATGCTCCATTATTTGGAAAGACCATATTATTTACTGGCACACTTAATCTGATGGGCAGAAAAGAGGCAGAAGCTTTGGCTGCAGCAGCAGGGGCAAAGAACATCAGTGCCGTCAGCTCCAACCTGAATATTTTAGTCGTTGGTGAAAATGCAGGGTCAAAATTAGAAAAAGCACAAAAACTTGGAAAAGTACAAATCTTGACAGAAGCAGAATTTTTGGATATAATTAATCGTTAATAGATTTCATCGTTACTTTCAAAAATTGATTTGTAGTGATTTTTTAAATACTTTTGCTTTTTATATTAAAAAATTTTTATTCAATTATATGAAGACTTTACTTTATTTTAGTATAATATTTATCTCATTTTTTTCATTTCTATCTTTTCAATCCATTGATAGTAAACAGATTACAGTAGTTTGTAAGCTCACTGACTGCACTGTGGATTCTATGTGCCTTTTCGTATTTACAGGCTTGACTTACAAAAAAGTGTTTGTAACAAAAAAAGAAACGAATGGCAATTTTACATTTAAATTAAACAAACCAACTTCTCCAAAATTCTATTATTTGGGATATAATGAAAATATGTTAAAACCAATCATAGTTGGTAATGATGCAGAAGTAAACATTGAAGGTAATTGTCAAAATATTAAGTCTGCTGTTGTAAAATCTAATGATTTTATTCAACTCAATCAGGTGATGAGTAGATTAACGAATGATAAAAATGAGTTTGGAGGCTATATCAATGAAATGAGAGGAGCTTATAGCGACACTACAATGATGAATGAAATCAAGCAAAAAATGTTGGTTTTGGACCAAAAAAGATTAAAATTTTTAGATTCTTTAAAAAAGGCAAATCCATATCTGCATAAGATTGCTGCAATCAATACCTATATCAGTTATCAACCCACTAATCAAAAATATGCCGATGAATTAACCTATTTTATTAATGAATATATGGGTCAAGCCGAATTGAAAGACCCTGCTTATAATGATATACCCCAAGTTTTTGACCAATTTAGCGACTTTACTCAAAATCTAAGCGGAATAGGGCTACCAGAAGAAATGCAAAAGTCAGCTTTAGATAATTATTTGTCAAAAATGGTGGAAGGAAGCCAAAGCCATCGATTTGCTTTAGGAGGAATTGTATCGAGATATATAGGCTCTACCAATGCTGCCAACTATATCTATTATGCCGAAAAATATCTAAAATTATATAGAAATGAAGAACTGCCAGCAATGAATAATATGCTTGAAAATAAGATAAAATCAATGAGAGGCTTAGAAATCGGTGGCGAAGCTCCAGATATAACTCTTAACACCCCAGATGGAGTGCCATTAAGTCTTTCATCCTATCGAGGGAAGGTTGTTTTGATAGATTTTTGGGCAAGTTGGTGTGGACCTTGCCGAAGAGAAAATCCTCATGTAGTCGAGCTTTATAACAAATACAAAAACAAAGGTTTTGACGTTTTAGGCGTAAGTTTGGATAGCAATAAAGAAGCATGGCAAGCTGCAATTGAAAAGGATGGATTGACATGGAAACATATTAGCGATTTGGCTGGTTGGAGTAGTAGTGCTGCAAAATTATATGGCGTAACTTCCATTCCTAGAACTTTTCTATTAGATAAAAATGGAAAAATCATCGCCAAAAACTTAAGAGGACAGCAGCTTACAGATAAATTAAAAGAAATATTAGGGGAATAATATGAGCAAAATTCAATTAACTATTTTTGTAATTCTTCTATTTGTTCAAAATTTTGTTTTTGGGCAAAATGCAAATTCAAAATCTGAAAAACCTATAAGTAAATCCAATTTTTGTGATGATTTACCAACCAGATGGACTGACATCGAAAAGGCTGACTCAAGTATAAAATTAGATATTCGATATGCAACTGAGAATAATTTCACAAAAACTATCATATACGATTGTCCTAAATGTTTTCTTAGACCTGATGTTGCAAAAGCATTAGTTGCAGTTCATAAAAAGTTAAAAGCCAAAGGATTAGGATTGAAAGTTTTCGATTGTTACCGTCCAAGCCCCTATCAACAAAAGCTTTGGGACAAAGTGCCGAATCCGAATTATGTTACCCCACCCAAAAAGGGTTCGATGCATAGCAGAGGAGCCGCTGTTGATCTCACCATAATAGATAAAAACGGAAAGGAGTTAGACATGGGAACTCCCTATGATTTCTTTGGCGAAGAAGCTCATCATAGCTACACCAAACACACTGCAAAAGTGAATGAAAACAGAAAACTATTGAAATCGACGATGGAGGCTGCTGGTTTTAAATCAATCAGAACAGAATGGTGGCATTATTCTATGAATGGTGGGGAATATCTAGACCTATCGAGTAGATTATGGAAGTGTAAATAAGTTGCATTATGTTAATGGATGCAACAAAGAATTAGCAACCAACGTTATTAGCTACGTTTGAAAATTAAAAGAACATCATGTCAAAAATAAACTATTCATCCGATAAAGAAGCTGTTGATGGCTTAGCACAGTCCTTTAAAGAATTATCAAAGGAGATTTCTAAAGTGATTGTTGGGCAAAATGAGGTGGTTAGATCTGTATTAATTTCTTTGTTTAGCAATGGACATAGCTTATTAGTTGGAGTGCCAGGATTGGCTAAAACGTTATTGGTGAGTACAATTGCCGATGTTTTGGATTTGGATTTCAAAAGAATTCAATTTACTCCCGATTTGATGCCATCTGATATAACTGGTTCTGAAATACTTGGAGAAGACCGTCATTTTAAATTCAATAAAGGACCGCTTTTTACTAATATTTTGTTGGCTGATGAGATCAATAGAACTCCTCCAAAAACTCAGGCTGCACTTCTGGAGTCAATGCAAGAAAGGTCGGTTACTGTGAGTGGTGTGAAACACAATTTGCCATCACCATTTTTCGTATTGGCTACACAAAACCCTATTGAGCAAGAAGGAACTTATCCTTTGCCAGAGGCACAGTTGGATCGATTTATGTTTAATGTTCCTTTGGATTACCCATCATTCGAAGAAGAATTAGTTGTTGTGAAAAACACAACCTCTTCATACTCAACACAGTTGAGCAATATCATCGATGCGGAACAAATTTTGTTCTTTCAGCAATTAGTTCGAAAAATTCCAGTTACTGATAACGTGTTAGAATATGCTGTTGGGTTAGTCGCTAAGACACGTCCAGGAACGCCAAGAGCTACCAAGACGGTGAATGATTATATATCTTGGGGTGCAGGACCGAGAGCCTCTCAATATTTAATTTTAGGAGCAAAATGTCATGCTGCAATATTTGGCAAATATTCACCAGATATTGAAGATGTACAGGCAATTGCAAAATATGTATTGCGACATAGAATCGTAAGAAACTTCAAAGCGGAAGCTGAGGGCATTAACGAAGAAAAAATAATAGAGACGCTATTCTAATATGAATAGGCTGACAAAAAATGGGATAAACTACATTCCAGCAATAATAGTTACAATAATAATTTTTGTTTTGTCAGCACTATCATCGGGCACGATTCGTACTTTTAATTTGTCAGATTTGTTTGCTCTTGACAAATTAGGGCATTTTCTAGCATATTTGGCATTATCTTTTTTATATTACTTTGGATATGTGCGATCTAAAAAGAGAAATCCAAACAGAAATGAACTGATTTGGATGATATTATTATGTTCACTTTATGGGATATTGTTGGAGTTTTGCCAACTCTATTTTTTTTCTAGTAGATGTTTTGAAGTTTTAGATATGATTGCAAACACATTAGGCATAATCTGTGGAGTGGTGTTTGGTATTATAATGATTAAACTCAAATGAACTAACTTTTTTCTAACTCTTCTATTTTATCCAAAAGCCATTGTTTGGCAACATTATTTTCACTTGATCTTATTTTTTCTGCAAGTTCTTTTATTTGACCCTTATTATTTGGGTTGATATTGCTTAGCTTTTTTATCATCCTAATAATTGTTGAATATTGCATTTTAGTTTCTTTGGTGAGTTGTTTGTTTCTCAATAAATATATTCTAAAACTTTCAAGTAATGAGTCAAGAGCATTGTATTCTCCAAGTTCGTAATAAGTTCTGATCAGTAAAAGTTTGCTTCCCAATGCATAATTAGAATAATTAAATTCAACAAAACGGAGCTGTTCGATTACTTTGGTGAATTTCTTTTGAAAAAAATAAACGTTAGCAAGATTGTAGCTCAAAGCATTAGTTTGTTCCTGTTCTGGCAATTTTGAGGTGTAATCTTTAATGAATTGTTCAAGCCAATCGAAGGCTTTTACTCTTAATGCAACTGTGATAATATTTTTATAATTTTGAACATTTAACACATTATTCTTGAGTAATAAATTTTTGGATAACTGTATTTTAAAGATTTCGAATAATTCTTTAATATATTCATTATATCCTAAGTTGATTTTATAAATAATACAAAAGTTCCGAAGATGGGTATATAGAATTTCCAACTCTGCAGGATCGATAAAATTTGATTTTTCAGCCAAAATATTTTTTAATAGAAAATAATTTTGGTCTTCTTTTGGGTTGTCTAATAATTTGATAACCAGTGAATATGCATATACAACGGTCTCTTTTATCACTTCCGACTGTTCAAGATTTTCAAGAATGAAATCAATATGTTGAATTGATTTAAAAGTTTTCTTATATAGATTGTTATACCCTAAATTATCACAATAGAATTTTAATTTTTGTAAAACATAAAAACACTCTAAAGAATAATCTGCAGATTCAATATAATCAAAATTAGTAGGCTTATTTTTAGTGATTTGCTCACTGAAAAGATGCTGTTGTTCTGAAAATTGTAATTTATTGTAATAGAAATCTGGGCTTTGCTTTTCATTTTTAAATAATTCTTCAATCGTATTTAGTGTGAAATTATAATGTTTTTCGAGCTCAGGGCGATTATAAATTTTCAACAAGTTAATTTGTTGAGTGATTGGCTCAGCAAAAGATTCATGCGACAAGAATTGAGCCGCCAATTTGTTAAGATCTGAAAAAAGTCGTCTATATTTTGTATCTACAAAAGCAGTTTTATGAAAAAGTTTGCCCCAAATTTTTTCTTTTGTCAATTTTTTAAAATTGGGCTCAGGTGCATTCAAAAATGGAATTAATAGTTCTAATAAATTATTAACAGATTCATTTTCATTAAAATAGGAAGAATTTACAAATTTTTTAAATTGTGTAATATCTTCTTTCGAAAAGGTTTGTAAAAGTGTAATGAGTTTATTATTCACAATTATCGTTTGGTTTGATTAATAAATTTCAAAATGGCTTCTGACATTTCTTTTGTTTCTTCCAACATCGATACATGAGCCGATGCTTTAAGGCATTCAATATCAACTTCATCTGGTATTAATGCCTGTTTCAAATTAAATTCAACAGGTACTGTTTGATCTAGTTTTCCATATATTATTTGCCAATTCAAATTTTTTTGAGTGAAACATGCACTGCTATCTTTTCTACTGATCATGGCATTTTGACAGCCAATAATGCCTTGTTGAGAATATTTTGCTGCTTTTTGGATAAGATTTTCTATCACCATTGGGTTTTTTTGAGCAAACTCCTGTGAAAACAATGCTGGTATCATTTGTTTTACAAAAGGCTTTACACCGTTATTTTCAACAAATTGAATTGATTTTTTTCTGGATTCTTTTTTTTCATTTGAATCTTCAAAAGCATGAGAATTTAATAATGTTATACCAGTTATTTTATTCTGATAATGAACCGCCAAGTCACATGCTATATAACCTCCCATAGAGTGACCAATTATATAATACTGCTCATAATCAAAATGTTTTATAACTTTTTCCACCAATTTTGCCATCAAATCAATACTATGATTTTTGTGAATTCCACTAGTTCCCATTCCAGAATGGTCAAAAGTTATCGTACTAAAATTCTCAAAGTATGGCAAAGTTGTATCCCAAATATTATGGTCAAAACAAAATCCATGTAAAAATATTATACCAATATTTGATCGATTAGTATAATGAACTGAATAATCAATTCCCTCAAACAAAATTTTAACTTCCATAACAATTTAATTTATTTCAAACTGACAAAACGACAGCTTTTTTATGTAAAATCGATTTTGCACACAATTTGTATAAGTTCAATATCGCATTCATTATATTTTGAGAATGCTTAAACTATTAAAATATTATATGTTAAGCATCTGTTAAAGTAAATGATTGTAATAACACAAATATACTCTATGGCGTTTTGTAATTTGAAAAACAAATAAAAAATAACTTAAATTTTTAGTACAATGAATTTTAATAATAATTTATTATCACTGTTGGCTGCAGGTTTGCTGGGCGGTACTATTTCACTTGGTGGAGCTTATCTGATTAATAATGCAACCAAATCTACAAATATTCAATCAGAAACATCAGCAACTGCAAGACAAGTGAATGACATGTCTTATACTATTCCTGCTGCTGGTTCTGCTATTGATTTTAGTGATGCTGCTGATAAAGTAATACCAGCAGTAGTTCATATAAAAACATCCGAAAGCGAAGAGAAAGTGGAGAAAATGCAAAAAAACAACCCATTTAACAATAGTCCTTTTCAAGGTTTTTTTGATGATGATTTTTTCTCTATGTTTGGTCAAAGAGCGCCAAGGGCTGGTACAGGTTCTGGTGTAATTATTTCATCTGATGGCTATATCATCACCAATAACCATGTGGTGGATTTCGGTGATGAATTTCAAGTAACTTTGTCTGACAATAGAAAATTTACTGCTAAATTGGTTGGAACTGATCCTAATACTGACTTGGCTGTTTTAAAGATTAATGCAGACAAATTAACTCCTATCCAGTTAGGAGATTCTGATAAGGCAAAGATTGGTCAATGGGTATTAGCAGTTGGAAATCCAGGTGTTGGCGGGCAGATTCAGTTGAACTCTACCGTTACTGCTGGTATTATCAGTGCTAAAGGAAGAAATATCAATATCAACCATAACTCTCGAAAGGTAGAATCTTTCATTCAGACAGATGCTGTGGTGAATCCAGGTAATAGTGGTGGAGCTTTGGTGGATGCTTCTGGTAAGTTGATTGGGATAAATGCTGCAATTGTCACTCAAACAGGTGCTTATGAAGGTTATTCATTTGCAATTCCTATTAATCTTGCTTCCAGAATCGTAGATGATATTATCAAATTTGGAAAATCACAAAGGGCAGCATTAGGTGTTCAAATTGCTGATGTGGATGCAGAATTAGCTAAAGATGAAAAACTTTCTGTCACTCAAGGTGTTTATGTATCTGAGGTGATAGATGGTGAGTCTGCTCAGTTTGCAGGTGTAGTTCCTGGAGATGTGATCACTCAAGTAAATGGTCAAGATGTGAAGACATCTGCTGAGTTGCAAGAAAAAATTGCTTCAGCAAAAGTTGGGGATACAATTAATATTACGGTAAATAGAGATGGTGAAAATAAAAAGATTGCTGTGACGCTAAAAGAAGCTAAGAATACACTTAACCCACAAAGAAAACCAAGAATTTATCAAAGACAATAAATAAAGTTATCCATAAATAGACTTGTTTAAAGTTGGTTTTTCGTTTTGTTTTGATGCACCTGCCTTGCTTTGTCTTGGCAGGTGTTTTTTATTTCTATTTGATATTGTATAAATGGTAGATAATGAACAAATTGGATTAATATTGAAATATTATAAGGACATTTTAATGGTGAAATAGTATTAAAAAAAGCCTGAATAATCCAATTATCCAGGCTTTTTTATTTTTATAATAACTTTTGTTATTTAACTACTAAATGCTTGATGGCTACTCCTTTATTAGTAGTAAATTTACAAACATAAACTCCTGGAGTTAGTTGTGTTACAGGCAAAGTGTAATATTGAACATTCGATAAGGTATAAGTAGAAATACTTCCACCAAGAGCATTATAAAACTCTAATTTACTTGCTCTTGCATTTGGTAAAAAGAATTTCACATCCTCTGTTGCAGGGTTTGGATATACCTGAAGTTTTATTTCACTATTCAAATCATTAATTTCTGTGGTCAACTCAACATCGTATAAGGTAACTGAAGATTTTTCAAAACTTTTTGTGATTTGATACTCATTTCCAAAATCATCAATAACCATTCCACCCTCAATTTCCACTTCAAATTGACCTGATGTCCCATGGTTGGCTTTCATAATTATATCAGCATCAACAATACTTGTTACATAACCAATTGTGCCTGATTCTTTTGTAGCTTTGCCACTTTTCTTTGCTACTGCAAAATCTACTTGAGAAATATCCGTATTATTTATATTTGAATCCTTATAGTCCCATAACACATTATCTTCATTGCCTAAAAATGAACCATCATTGTAACGAACTATAAAATTATCAACTTGATTTTTATTGTATTTGAAATATGCAGCAACTCCGTAGATAGGTATTTGTATTTTTGGGTCGCCTATTACCTCTATTCTTGCATTGATAGCAATCTTGCCGCCACTTCTTTCAACACCTATTGAATCTTTTTCAAATACAATTTTTACTTGTGGACTACCAGCAACAATTGGCACCTTTGGTTTTTCGCAACGAGAATAATTTGTATTAATAGTCGCTAAATCGATATTGGATATTTTTCCATTTCCATCACAATCAAAATGTTTATAATTAACACCTCTTGATGTAGAAAATGCCCAATTTGCTGCTGCTTTAGGATTGAAATCCGTAGTAAGGTCAGGTCTTGCAGGTCCAGTTTTGTTGTTGCCAACACCAATCATAAGCAAATCGTAGAGGTTGGCTTTACCATCTTTGTTCGCATCACCTGGATATACACAATCTGAATTAGAACATATCAGATCGTTGCTCCCTGCCATGAGGTATTGGCAAGATTCGGAGCTACAGGTTTCACTAGAAACAATTAGGCATGCCTCATACAAGCCAGGTTTTGTGTAGGTATAATTAATTTCACCATTGAAATCAGTTCTGAATCCTCCATCTCCAAAATTTAGTTCTACATCTTTATAGTTTCCGTAAGATAGATTTTTGAATTTTAAAGTGACATGACCAGCAGTATCAACGCCAACTAACGAAGCTTCGAATTTTGATTTGCAAACTATTGTTTCTTTTACAATGTTCAAGCAATTGATATTGATGGCTTCTGCACCAGTACAGGCTGTAACTGGAGCATCCAAAGTATAAGAAAAGTTAATCTCTTGTCCTTCTCTAAGCTTGTCGATTTTGTTGGTGGGCTGGAATACAGTGCCATCTGCCAACTTAATCCAAACGTCGCATCCCCCTTTTCCAGCAGGAATTACAGTTGCTGCTTGATTGCATTGAGCAGATAATACAGCACTCCAAATAATGAAAAGTACTGCATTTAAGCATATTTTAAACCATTGTGTTGTAAATTTTCCCCTGCTCATATCTTTTGATTTAGTGTATAAAAAATATGAATTTTTCGACTTTCTTTTAGCCTTTTCAATTCAATATACAATATTGTTGAATATTAATCAATTAGAGTAGTACATATTTAGAATAATGTACAAATTTTATGATTAAAAATAATATTATAAATTACTAATAATCAATGTTTTAAAAATTCATTCTGTGCAAAATATTTTTTATATTAGGCTAATAGATTTTTTTTATTTATTTATTCCATTTTTACAATACCAATTCCCATTCCATTTTTTTGTATCAAATAGTGCTTTACTTTTATCCAATGCTGCTTGATTATAATTTTCTTTGTGGTAAATATGATAGACAATTGCTCTTTGTCGAATAGCAAAAAGTTTCACTCCAGTAGCACGGAGACGCCAAGTGACATCAATATCTTCTCCATATCCTGCAGTTTCGTAATCTTCATCGAAACCATTGATTTTCAATAAGTCATCCTTAGATACGCCCCAATTACAACCCCAAATGTCACGATTTTCCTTCAGAACTGGAACCACAAAAGGCAAATATAAAGCATCTCTAAGCTGCTTACATTTATTATAAATGAGTTCAAAAAAATTGAAAGAGTACTGGTTATTTTTAATAATTTTAGTCGAAAATGCTTCACTTAGCATTACCCTCCTTGCATAATAAAACTTTCCTTTTTGAATTAATCTAAAATAGGATTGAACTAATTTTGGATGCGGTATGCAATCGCCATCTAAAAATATCAATTTATCAGAATGGGCAATTTTAACAGCAGCATTTAGAATTTTATTTTTTCTGAAGCCAATGTCTTCTTGATAAACATGAAAGATTGGATAAGAATATTTTTCTATTGCATTTTCCAAAAAAGCTTTTGTTTCTATAGCATTATTATCCTCAGCAATTATTATCTCAAACTCCTTAAATGTCTGATGATCAAGACCGTCAAGTAGTAATCTTAGAAAATCTAGTCTTTTATAAAATGCAATAATTATCGTTGCTTTTACCATAGTCTAACTAATTTTATTTGGAGTCCAAAGAATATCAATAGTTCCGCCTATTGAATTTTGTGGATCAATAGACACCAATTCTTTTTGTTGATTGAATGCATCTATTCCACAAGTCATTGGTTCTATTGCTATACAGGTTCTATTTGGTGGAATAAACAGTTGAACATACCTAAACTGATGATTTTCAGATGATTGACAATAATTCAAAACCCCATTATTGTTTTTTAATTCAAGCTCAAATTTATTGTTATGATCCAATTCAAAGCAAGTATCAAGGGATTTTTGACCAATTATTAATGGTTTTTCAAAATCATTGAAATAGGATTTAATGCCATTGGGAATCATGATTTCATCTACTTCGATCTTATAACCATTTGACATTTTAACTTCCCAATCCATTACATTGCCACCTAATGAAAAATAAGGATGCCAACCCAATCCGATTGGAATAGTTTGATTATCAATATTTTTTGCAAAATATTTTACTACGAGTCTGTTTTCATAAAGCTTGTATTCAATTGAAATTTCAAAACTGAATGGATAAAATTCATAATTTTTTTGGTAAATATAGCTTAATTTAATTTCAGAATAGTTTTGTTCAAAACTAGTTTTTTCAATCATGAAAGATTCATGCATTCCAAACCCATGAATAGCATTCGGTGTTAAATTGATTGGGAATTGATACGATTTATCCTTCCAAGAATATTTTCCATTTTTCAATCGATTTGGGAATGGGAAAAGAAGAGCACTTTTTGCCCACTCTAGTTTTTCTAAATCATTTTCGGACTGATAGCCGTCAATAATCGGTTGATTATTAAAGATTAAAGAATTGAGGATTGCACCCTTTTCTGGGATGATTACCATAGAAGAGTTTCCAACTTTTAGAGTGTGTAAAGTAAGAGAATTGTTTATATTTTTTATGGTATATCTGTCCATTGAATTAGAAATAATGGTTTAAAAATTTTATTCTTTAAGCATCCTTCTTAAAATTTTTCCAACATTTGTTTTCGGAAGTTCCGTTCTAAATTCTATATATTTTGGAATTTTATAGCCAGTCAAATTTTCTTTGAAGTGTTCTATGAGCATTTCTTTGGTCAATGAGGGGTCTTTTTTTACAATAAAAATTTTAACAACTTCTCCAGATTTTTCATCTTTCACTCCAATAGCAGCCGACTCGAAGACCATAGGGTGTAATGCTGCAACCTCCTCAATTTCATTAGGATATACATTGAAGCCTGATACTAAAATCATATCTTTTTTTCGATCAACTATTTTTATAAAGCCATCTGTATCCATATAGCCTATATCGCCAGTACAGATCCAGCCATCTTTTAAAATATCATCTGTTGCTGCTTCATTCTGATAATATCCTTTCATAACTTGTGGTCCTTTCACTTGAATTTCTCCAATCTCTCCTAGATAAAGCTCTTTCTGATTGTCATCGACTATTCTCACCATTGTGGAAGGCACTGGTAGCCCAATAAAACCTAATTTTCCACTTCCGTCAAAAAGATTAACCACTGCAACTGGAGAAGTTTCTGTCATGCCATATCCTTCCGTTAAGTAACAACCTGTTACTTTTTTCCAACGTTCTGCCACAGCTGGTTGAACTGCCATTCCTCCGCCAACTGTAATTTTCAAACTCGAAAAATTCTGTTTTTCAAATTCAGAATGGTTCAATAATGCATTAAATAAAGTGTTGATACCTGTAATTAATGATATGGGATATTTTTTGAATTCTGCAATAACCGAATTTATATCTCTTGCATTAGTCACCAAAATTGATCGAGTGCCAATTCCCATCAGAGCCAGGCAATTGACCGTAAAAGCAAAAATATGATATAATGGAAGCGGTGAAAGTGCAATTTCTTTACCCTCTTTCAAATAAGGCATCATAATGGAGCGAATCTGTAACATGTTGGCTATTAGATTTTTATTTGTAAGCATTGCTCCTTTGCTCACTCCTGTCGTACCACCAGTATATTGTAATAAAATGGTATCTTCTGCATTTCCTATATGTTGTCTATAACTTTGATTACTTCCTTTTTCAAGTGCTTTTTTGAAAGATATAGATTTCAAATGGTGTTTGGGTACTATTTTTTTAATATATCGAACTACGAAATTTACAATGAAAGATTTTGGAAAACTCAACATCTCGCCAATACTAGCAAGAATTATATGTTTTATTTGTGTTTCTGGTAAAATTTCTTCCAGTTTGTCAGCAAAATTTTCGACAATAACGATTGCAACTGCCCCTGAATCAATGAATTGATGTTTCATTTCTCTTGGGGTATAGAGCGGATTGGTATTCACAACGACTAGTCCAGCTCTTAATGCACCAAAAAGAGCAATAGGATATTGAAGTAGGTTGGGCATCATAATTGCGATTCTATCGCCTGCTTTCAAACCAATAGATTGCAAATAGGATGCAAAATTCCTAGAGTAACGATTGATTTGGTCAAAACTTAGGCTTTTTCCCATACAATCAAATGCTGGTTGATCTTTGTATTTCACAAAAGTATCTTCAAACATTTCGATTAATGAGTTATAAGTATCCGGATTAATAAATTCTGGAATACCAGCAGGATAATTTTTTAACCAAGGTTTTGAAGCAGATGCCATACTAGAAAATTTTAGTTAATTTAATTGTTATTCTTTGCCACTTAAAAAGGGAACAAAGCGAAAGGTCTCGTAAATGTTTTGTTCGAATTCGTTTTCACCTATCCTTGTTATCTTATACATTTGTTGGTCTTTATCTCCAATTGGAACCACACAGATTCCACCAATTTTGAGCTGATGGATTAGTTTGTCTGGAATAGAAGTAGCTCCTGCCGTAACGAGGATTTTATCAAAAGGTGCATATTCTGGCAAACCTTTATAACCATCTTTCCAAAAAAAATTGATATTCGTGAAACCCAATGACTCCAAAAGTGATTTTGAAGATCTATATAAACTTTCATGCCTTTCGATAGTATATACCCTTGCCCCTAATAGCGATAATATTGCTGCCTGATAGCCAGATCCAGTACCAATTTCCAACACTTTTTCTCTTTTTTGTATATCCAACAATGCAGATTGGTAGGCTACTGTATAAGGTTGTGATATAGTTTGGTTTTTACCAATAGGGAATGGAGCATCTTGATATGCTTTCTCTTCAAAAGCTAAATCCATAAAAAAATGCCTTGGCAAAGTACCTATAGCTTTCAAAACATTGTCGTTTGTAATGCCTTTTTCTAACAATGATTCTACCAATTTCTTTCTTAATCCTTTATGTCTATAACTGTCAATCATAATTTAGATCTATTGCAAAAATAGATAAATCACAAACTTAAATAAAATTGATGGTATTGAGTAGGATTATATTGTAACTTTGCACCCAATTTATTTTTAAGCTATGACACCGCAAACGGTAGCATTTTATACATTAGGCTGCAAATTGAATTATTCTGAGACATCATCTATTGGAAGATTGTTCGAAGATAGTGGGTATGCAACAGTAGATTTCGGTCAATCTGCGGATATTTATGTAATCAATACATGTTCGGTAACAGAATTTGCCGATCGCAAATGTAGGAAAGTTGTTCGTCAGGCAATGCGTCAGAATCCTCAGGCTTTTGTTATCGTAGTGGGCTGCTATGCACAGCTAAAACCACAAGAAATTGCCGAAATACCTGGTGTAGATTTAGTTTTAGGCGCTGCGGAAAAATTCAGAATAATAGATTTTGTAGATACGATCACAAAATCTTCAGGTAAAGGAATGGTGCAAGCTGGAGCCATCAAGGAGGCAAACACATTTGCAGGGTCATTTTCGTTTGGCGACAGAACTAGGTCTTTTCTGAAAGTGCAGGATGGATGTGATTATAAATGTTCATTTTGTACGATTCCGTTAGCAAGAGGTAAAAGTAGGAGTGATACAGTAGAAAATGTGGTGAAAAATGCAAATAGAATTGCTGAATTGGGTGTGAAAGAAATCGTATTAACAGGAGTAAATATTGGAGATTTTGGAAATGGAACGGAAATAATAGAGGGTTCGTTGCCCAAGAAAAATGCTTTGTTCATTGATTTGATTCGAGCCTTGGATACAGAAACTTTAATTCCAAGATTTAGAATTTCGTCAATAGAGCCGAATTTGTTAACAAATGAAATTATTGATTTTGTTGCCCAATCTTCTAGATTCATGCCTCATTTTCATATTCCCTTACAAAGTGGCAACGACAAACAGTTGCAACAAATGAGAAGAAGATATAAAAGAGCACTGTATGCAGATAGGGTGAAGTATATAAAAACTGTCATGCCACACTGCTGTATCGGTGTCGATGTAATTGTCGGATTTCCTGGAGAAACAGACGAGGATTTCAAAGAAACCTATCGTTTTTTACAAGAGTTGGATATTTCCTATTTGCATGTCTTCACCTATTCTGAGCGGAATAATACCTTAGCAATAGAAATGGATGGAGTGGTGAGTATGGAAGAAAGAAGAAGCAGAAATGAGCAGTTAAGGATTTTGTCAGAGAAAAAAAGAAGATATTTTTATGAGCAATTTGCAAATTCTATTAGACCAGTTTTATTTGAAACGGATGCAGAAGAAAACAGAATGAGTGGATTTACAGACAATTATATTAAAATTGAAACAGAATACAATTCTCAGATAATCAACACAATAGAGCTAGTTTCTTTGTCAAATGTGAATGCTGAGGGCAATATGGCTGCAAAGGTATTAGAAAACATATCAATATAATAAATGGAATACGAATTTTCGGAAATATTGAGTCCGTTTATCGAAGAATTTCAAAAATTAGAAACTAAATATATTGAAATTTTTCCTGTGGAAGGAGTGAAGGCAAAATGGTGGGAGAGCAAAGTTGGAGGTTATCCTTATTTACCTTTAGATATTGAATATCCTACAGCAATCAATGGAAAACATTTATTGTTTTTGGCTCAAATCAATTGTTCTGAGCTGCCAGAGAACGATTGGATGCCCAAAAAAGGGATGTTGCAATTTTATATTTATGATGATAATAATTTTGGGTATAGAGCTAATCATCCAGAGCAGCAAGATTTTTTCAGAGTGATCTATTTTCCAGAAATACAAGAAAATACGAATGGAATTCGCAATGAATTTTCTTTTTTGAGGAAAATGAATAAAAACCCAACCAAAGGAGGGGGAAAAAGTTGGCCCATCGAATTTGAGCTTGAAAGCGAGTTCTGTCCATCTGGAGATTATCATTTTGATGAACATTTTGGAGCTGATTTTTTTGATCAATTTGGAGAGTCGAAATGGGAGGTGAGATTTGAATATGATGAAATAGTGAGTGCAGCAAAGCATAAAATAGGAGGTTATGCCGAGTTTGCAGGGAAAGACCCTCGGAGCAAGGATGACCCAATGCTGTTACTTTTCCAATTGGATTCTGATGATGAAATGATCGATTGGGGTGATTTTGGTGTATTGAATTTTTTTATTAGAAAGTCTGATTTGGAGCAATTGAATTTTGATAAAGTAAGGATGCATTGGGATAATGGAGACTAAAATTCCTATAGTAATAAAATACAATATTGTTTTTTCAATTGTATTCCTTAACCTAATTCTATTGTCCATTATTAATCCATCAATGATATATTGGTCATTGACAGGGTTTATTAGCGTTGCAATTCAAATCATTGCCAACCAGTCTATTGCAATCTTACAGCTATTTAAAAAAGATTTTACAAAAGCCAAATATTTTCAATGGGGAGTTTTAATGGGCTTTGCAGTTTTAATGTTAGGGTTTTTGGCATATTGGTCTAGGATGTAAAAAAATGAGGCTATCCTTACATTTTAGATAGCCTCGAGGAATTTCTATTAGTTTATTTTTGAATTGATAGTTTTTGATTTAATCTATATTTATTATTCTGAATGCTAACAATATATATACCAGATGATAATTCTAAATCTATTGAAATTATTTCCTTTTCTTGATAATATTTTTTATTACTATAAATTAATACTCCATTCACATTATGAATTGATATTTGGATAGGTTGATTGTAGTCAAAACCGAAAACGGTTTCAATTTTAAATAAACCATTTGATGGATTTGGTTGTATTCTAGCATACAATTCATGATCATCTCCAGTAATATCAATAATACTTACAGTACATTTACTATCCTTAGGATCAACTAATGCTCCCATAATACACGGTTTAATTACAACTTCCTCTTTAATAATATTGTCAATGAGAGTAACATCTTTTTTGATTACGTCTGTGGCATCATCTTTACATATACCAAACCATTTTTGAAGTATAGTTGAATAAACTTGTCTATAATCAAATTGTAAAGGTACCATCGTACCAGCATTTACTAAAGATACATCATCAATTTGATAATTAGTTCCAATAACACCACCTTTTACACTTTTGCCAAAAACAAACATTGGTGCAGCAAATCCATGTTCTGTGCCATTTTCACTATTTGAAGGCACTCTTCTTCCAAATTCTGAGTAAGTCATTCCAACCACTCTTTCTGCAATACCCATATTTTCAATATCTTTTTGAAATGTACCAATTGCTTCACTTAAGTCTTTGAGTAACAAAGAATGCCAGCTTAGACCATCACTCCCTTGTTTTTTGTGTGTATCAAAATTTCCGATGGAAACAACAAAAATTCTGGTTTTCAATCCACCTTTAATGAGTCTTGCAACTATTTTTAACTGCTGTGATAATGTTGTGGGATTAGTATAACCAAAACTACTTGAAATATTTGAATTTGGATAAGTAACTGAATTTATGCCATTTGACCATGCTTGAGTTATTTTGTTTCCATAATCAATAGTATGACTTTGTTGTTTCCTTAAAAACTCTAATTCAAATTTCATATTATCTGAAATATTATCATCAGCATAATTATCCAACAGTTGGGTTACATTTCCATTGAAGCCAGCACTCATATATTGAGATAAAATTGTGCCAGAGCCTCTTGTGAGTAAACTACTTGTTGCAATTTCGATAGCTAATGGATCAGGCATACACAAATTTGGGTAATGTGTAGAGGAGTATTTATAATTTTTTTCAATATAACGACCGATCCATCCTGATGAATAAGTATTATACTGGTCAGAAGCTGTTTCCCACTGATCAATACCATGAAAATGTGAAAAAACACCTGCAGTGTTTGCAACTCCTTGAATAATAGATAATTTTGAATCATTGAATAGTTGCTGCATTGCGGTCATCGAAGGATGCATTCCCAAAGTGTCTGCTCCATTTAATTTTAGAATATTGTTTTCAGGTATAATAATATCCCCTCTAACTTTTGGGTCTGCCAATTTAGAATATTGATCTAGCGGTATTATTGTGTTTAAGCCATCATTTCCGCCATGAAGTTTTATTAATACAAGAACTTTATCAATATCATCAGAAATCATGGTCATGGCTTCAGTGCTTATTGTTCTGGTGTCTATAACATGAGCAAATAGCTGATTTGAAACCAAAGGGACAGCAGCCAAGTGCATTATATTTTTTAAAAAATTACGCCTTTCCATTTTTAAATTTTTTAAAGATTTTACATTAATTGAAATTCTGCATAACTAAACAATGATTCATAGAAAAGTCGCAGTTTATGATATACATTTACAAAATTATTTTTATTCGATTTGTATGAATTCCAAGCATTTAGCCAAGAAATTGAATTTGTTTCGTTCAGAATAAACTTGAGCTTTTCTTTGTCGGCATTAGGTAAGTCTTTCACTAGAAAATAATCAATATTTTGCTGAATGAAGTCATCTATATTTTCTTGATTATTTAGTCTTGATGCAAATGAGCATATCAAAGGTTGGGTATTTGAGTTAATCTCAAATAATGAATCACTCATTGTTAGAATCCCAACAAACCACCCATTTGGTGGCTGAAAATCATAATGAATTGCTTCTTTTCTTCTTCTTAGATAATCTGCATTTATCCATAAATGATGAAAATCAGGACTTTGATAATATGCTGGGTAGCCTGCAACATCTGGAACTGAACTCACTACCATTCCAGATCCAAAACATAACCCTCTTATATATTGTGATTGACGATGAGCTAATACTGCAATATAATTTCCTATCTGATTCGCTGTTAAGTTATTAAAAACAGAATCCGGATATAATCTAATTTCATTTAAGTTATATGTTTTCACATCTAACATTCTGGACATTCCAACTACAAAATCATAAGGATTCTTAATCATGCAGCCAATTTGTTCCTTGTCATAAAAGTGAGCACTTGTCAGTAATGCTTTGAGAATTGGTTTCAAGTCATATGGTTGGTATCCATTACCACCTTCACTGCACATTTTTGCAAGAGGCTGAATAACAGTATTTTCTGCATCATCTGATATATAAGAATAAACAAAAAAGCGGTAAAGTTTTCTTACCAAATTTTCGGATGATTCTTTTCTATCAAAAAGCATATCAATTAGAGTATTGATTTCTTCAATTCCTCCATTGGGTCCTTTTTTAGCACTAATAACGATATTGTTATAAAAGCTAGAAAATACTTTATCTTTTGAGGAATGCAAAGTATCATTATAGGCAACTTGATATGAAAGAGTATCTTTACATAAAAACTTTTTATAACTAGGATCATTATTATTACATACACACCAACCACTCAAAACATTAGCTGCGGCTTTCACATCTTCTTCTGTGAATAATTGTTCATTATTATTTCTACCTTTTCCGACGGTATATAATTCCTGCAACTCTCTTGCATAATTTTCATTGGGTTTGGTTGGAGATAAGGGCAATTTGGCATATATTGAATACCAATTATATACAAAACTATTATTCATGTCCAAATAAAACATCATGGAAGGTTCCAAAGTAATTTTTTTCATAAATTCTTTATAGTTACCAGTTGCATATTCTCTTAACAGCTTGACTCTGTTATAATAATATAGCCCTTGAGCTTCTAAGTTTTTTCCATTATTAGATGGGACAAAATTTTCATAAAACAAAACCATTTTTTCTCGTATTGTTCTATCTTGGGTCATCATAAGATAATGCCACCAATAACTTATATTATTTTGTATAATACTTTCAGTCCTAGCAAATTGCCCCGAAGTTCCCAACCAAGTTTTGCCTGCTTTGAAAGATGTTGAATCGTTATAACTATATTGAAAAGACCAAGTTGGGGGATCTGCTGTCGGATTTGTATTTAATATTTCATCTACTACTTGGTTCATAGATTTTCCTTCAAAATATTTCAAATCGTCAATAGTACAACCAAATAGTGTTCTTCTCAATAAATGTTGTAGTTGGGATTTACCAAATGGACCATTATAAGGTTGAATTGTATTTTGTGAATAGACATTAATGAATGCAATTGTCAGAAACAAAGCAAAAAAATATTTTTTTTTCATAATTGATAAGGAATTTAAATGAGGCTATCCTTATAATTGGATAGCCTCGAGGAATTAATATAAATTTATTAAATTAGATAGTTCACTTTAATACCTTTTCTCATATGTTTGTAAAGTTTTTTGTTGATTTCTAAACTGTAATTCCAAAATTGTTGAATCAAATTTGATTACATCTAATGTGTCTATCAAAATTTCAGGTGGAGTGGCTCCTTGAGCTGGAATATTAATAACTCTTGCTAAATATGCTGTTTTAACAGAATCTAATACAAATGTTCCTTCTAATTTGTTATAGAATGGATTACATAGAATCGTTCCTTGATCATAAATAATTGTTCCATCAATGTTAAAAAACGTCTTATCATCCTTACTACATTCTTGTGTGAATGGAATATTATTAACATAAGTAAGATACCAATATCCAGTAGTAAGAATATTTCTTTTCTGAGAATAAGTAAGTACAGGGTTAGCAGGAGTTGTTGGTGTATTTTGTGTTTCTTTATTACAACTTGTAAAAAATAAAATTGCAAGAATTAAATTAACTATATTTTTCATAATATTTTTTTTAAAAAATTACTGCCCTTACTTTATAAAATAAGGAGCAGTAATTTGGATTGTTCTAAAATTCTATTCTGACTTTACAAATTTAATAGTACCATATTCATGCTTTGAAGAGTGAATATAGAAGCAATAATTTCCAGAGGGTAAAGAACTTACATCAATTTGTATCTTTTTATTATCAACTTTTCCATTTGATAAAGTTTGACCCAAACTATTCATAATTATCCAATTATATGTTTTATCTTCCTGTTGATTGCCAATATCAATTTGAAGGTAATTAGATGTAGGATTTGGATACAAATGAATTCCTAACAATTGAACAACATCTATATCAGTAATTGTAAATCGGTTTGCTTGTTGAAATCCTTGAGTTAGAATAGTATTTGAAGTTCCTGACAATGAGTTGACTGCTACTTGCCCTAACGAAACATCTAATTTTATTCCTGAACTTGAACTAAAAGTTGTACCACCACTTGTCAAACTTTGTAAAGGGATATTTTGAGCACTCAATTGTATAACTTGCAATATTATTGAAAGAATTCCAATTGCTAATTTTAATTTCTTCATTTTAATTATTTTTTAGCAGTTAATTGAATAGCTTCTTTAATAGATGCAACTTGGTTTTTCAATTCATTGATATCATTATTGTTAGCTTCAATTAATTTCTTTTGAGCTTCGATGATTTGCTGTTGTTCTTGAATTGCTTTGGTGAGGACTGGGATGAGTTCTGTGTATGCAACACCAAGTAGCTTTGCATCTTTACTTATCCATTCGCCATTTTCATTTTGAGTCCATTCTTTATCTTGAACAACCTCTTGAACAACCTCTTGTAAATCTTGTGCAATAAATCCTATGACTTTTCCTTTTTTAGGATTTGAAATCCACTTATAAGTTACTGGCTTTAATTTCATTACTTCATTTAGTCCATAGTTTAAAACTTCTATATCTTGTTTAAGCCTTCTGTCAGAAGAGTTGTTTATGGTCTGACAATAAACATCCTTCCATCTCAAAGATGATGAGCCTAAATCATACATTGGGAATATGTTACTTCCATTGGTAATCATTCTATTTGGCATAAAATGACCTCCAACTAAAAAGTTATTATTATCAAGATTAAGACAACCAGCAACTGGTCCAATATTTGAATTATTCAATTTTATTGCTCCTGTAATTTCTAAAGATTGTGTAGGTGCTGCTGATCCAATTCCTACTTTATTCATAAAGTAACAATTATCTGTTGCTCTTATTTCGCCAATTACATCTAAGTCAGTTGAAGGGTTAAGATTGTTTATTCCCACATTACCACCTTGAGTAATGATTGCCTTACCATTGATTGTTGAGAAAAAACCAGCAATTCCTCCATCTGAATGTGCTTCAACACCATGAGAAGTACCTTTTCCTAATAAACCAATATCGCCACCACCGAAAACTCCAGCATCATTATCACTTAATCCAGAAATAGCTATACTTTGAGAATAGGCTCTAAGTGCAACTTGGTTAGGAGAGTAAATATATAATTTTGAATTTATTTGTGGATTTGACGATGCACCAATTAGTACATTTCCACTATTATTATTGTATATATGATTTCCCACCTGAGTCCATTTGCTTGGCATTGTATTGGTAATATTGTATTGATTTGGATTAATCCCACCTTGTGGGGTAATAGAAATTCCGGTTTGTCCTGTATAAGTCTGAAAGGGTAGCTGTGCAGAGCTATTATTTGAGCCACTCAAATAAAGAGTATTTGTAATAACATTGAATGATAAATTTTGCAATTCATTCGTTGGGCTTACATCCAAAGCACTAATCGTATTATTACTGATATCTATTCCAGCACCTTGAGTATATGTTCCAGCAGGTCCTGTCAAACCAATTGGTCCTTGAGGACCCATTGGTCCGGCAGGTCCTTGTAGTCCCATTGCTCCAGTTGGACCTGCTGGTCCTTGTAGTCCCATTGGACCAGTTTGACCGATTGGTCCTTGAGGACCCATTGGTCCGTCAGCTCCTTGTGGTCCTATTGCTCCTGTTGCACCTGTTGGACCGGCAGGTCCTTGAAGCCCCATTGCTCCTGTTGCACCTGTTGGACCGGCAGGTCCTTGAGGACCTATAGCACCTGTTGCACCTGTTGGTCCGGCAGGTCCTTGTGGACCAGGGATTCCAGAGCTGACATTGTCTGTGTCAGGAATCCATTTTGATCCATTCCATTTTAGGACTTGACCAACTGCTGTTCCACTCACTTCTAAATCTTTAGCCACATTTGCAAATGGTACACTTTGTAAATCAATAAAGCCCATCTGAACATAATTAGTACCATTACTTGCATCTAATTCTATTTTAACCTTTTGTGCTGTTTTCCAATTAATTGAAGCAAACCCAGAGGTGTTAACAGAGCCAATTTTATGATCTACTAATCCGATAATAGAAGTTGAGAGCGAAACTTCTTCATTCCAAACATTAATACCTGCATTGTCAATTATGGAAAATTTGAATCTAACTAATTGAGAGGGTATAACCGCATTTTGATTGTCCCGAACAACAGCTTGATAGTTTAATGTGGATGGAATGTTCTGAGCATTCATAATAATTGTACTGAAAACAAACACTAGAAAAAAGAACAACTTTTTCATTTTTTATTACTTTTTTTATTTTTTTTACTCGCCTACTCTTCACGATTTTCAGCTTTCTCGCCAATTGTTTTCTTTTGGATTTATAAATTAGTAGCATCTATAGATAAATAGTTATCATTTAGATTGGTGACAATGTATAAGTGGTATTTTATAGTGTAAATTCGGTTAAGAATTTTTGAAATTCGGATGGAAAAATTTACCTTTACTCAAAAGAATTTAATGATAAGAACGCTAATAATTGACGACGAGCCAGATGCAAGAATCTTGATAATCACCTTACTTAGAAAATATTTTCCTCAAATAATTATCTTAGGTGAAGCTACCTCAAAAGTGGACGCAATTGAAAAAATAGGTTTGTTAAAGCCTGACTTTGTTTTTTTGGATATTCATTTAGGAGATGGTAGTGGTTTCGACATTTTGGATAATTTCAAAGACTATAATTTTAAAGTAATTTTTACTACTGCATACGACTCTTTTGCTATTAAAGCCTTTCGATATAATGCTTTAGATTATCTTCTAAAACCAATATCAATTGATGAGTTCAAATCAGCAGTTCATAAAATATTGTCAACTGATGAGCAATCTGTTTTTTTGAGCAAAATGGACACGTTGATGGATCAGATTTCTACAAAAAATCTTAATAAAATTACCATTAGTACTCAAGATGGTTTAACTATCGTAAAGCTGAATGACATCATAAGAATTGAGGCTGACGGAAATTATTCAACAATTTTCTTGAGCTCAAAAGAAAAGATTTTAACATCCAAATCGCTCAAAGAATTTGAAGAACTTTTACCAGAATCTGGCTTTTGTAGGACACACCAATCACATATTGTAGGATTGAATTTTGTCAAAAAAATGATAAAAGATGATGGCGGTTATTTATTAATGGAAAATGGTGAGAAAGTAATTATTTCACGAAGAAAAAAAGATGAGGTATTGCAAATAATATCAAAACTCTAAAATGAGGATTATTTTTCATTTTATTTTTCTACTTCTAACAATTCCTTTGGTCGCTCAATTACCAAGAGTGATGCTCCGCAATTATAATACCGATCATGGATTGGCAAGCTCAGAATCTTATATCGTTTTTCAAGATCATCTTGGTTATCAATGGATTGGAACAGATAATGGTGTCAGTTGTTTTAATGGCTATGAGTTCAAAAATTTTGGATCATTAGATGGTTTGGACGACCCTGTTGTTACACATTTCGGTGAAGATCAAAATAAAACACTTTGGGCATGCACCTTATCGGGCAGATTATACAGAAAGGATGGTAACAAATTTGTTGCACATCCACTCAACTCCTTAATAGTTGAGAAATCCGGATACTTTGTTCAAAGTTTTATGATAGATGAAGACAAATTTTATATAGGTATTATTGGCAGAGGAATACTTGTGGTTGAAATGAATGGAGTAAATTGGTATTCGGACAAAAATGAAAATATTCAAGTGATTCAAAGGAAGAGCAAAATAGCCTATGCTTCAATTACGAATGATTTTACACCAAATATAATTTCTATTAATTACAATATTGATAATAAAAAGTATGTATTTAAAGAAAAGATACCAGGCAATCTAATTAATTCATTGTCAAGAGCATGTACGTATAATGAAGATTCCATTTTGATATGCAATGGGATGAATTTTTTTGTTTTAACACCTACGAATCTACATTCATTTCCATTTAAAAATAATATAAATAGTATCGCTGCTTTAAATAATAAAGTATTTATTTCTTATAACAATTCAAATGGAGTGAAACAATATGATAATATTCAGAATCTTTTATTAGATAAAGGGAATGTAATAATTTCGAATATAAGAGGAGGTGGAGTGACTCAAGATAGGAATAAGTTATTGTGGTTCAACACGATAGACAATGGAATTTATATGATGCCCAATGAAAATATTAAGATATTCGACAAATCTCATTTTGATAATTATGAATTCATTACATCTATTGCTCCAATAGATTCTGTAAGCTCTTATGTGTTATTGAGAAATGGGTCTATTTTTTATGTTAATATTTCTTCAAATACAATCAAAAATATATATAGCACTAAAAATGGATTAGGATTGAATAATTTATTTTTTGAAAAAAACACGAATCAATTATATTATTTAATAGCTGGTTATCTTTTAGTATTTGATAATAAATTATGGAAAACTTTACCATTAAGTGTTGGAGGTTATCAGCTTTATTGTAATGATAGCAGTAAAAATTTATTTACTATTAGTCATGTTGGGTTTAATATCATTAACTTAAAAAACCATCAGTTTATTTTCGAATCTTATAAAAAACTTCCATCAATCAGAACATTAAGTGTACTTGAATGCAAAAATGGTAACACTTATATAGGAAATGTAAATGGTTTATATAATTTCAAAAATGAAAAATTGAATAAAATTGACTTAAAAACTGGATCTTCGACGATAAGGGTGGAAGCTATTGAAGAATTAAAAGATGGTACATTAGTTATAGGAACAAAAGGTAGAGGCATTATTTTAAAAAAGAATGATAAAATAACAACAATTACAAGTGCTAATAAGCTTACTTCTGATATGATTGAGTGCATTCATGTAGATAATGAGAACAATATTTGGGTAGGCACTTTGAATGGATTGAACAAGCTAAAGCAAATAAATGAAAATTGGGAAGTTGTGAATTACTCCACTGCCACAGGGCTACCATCGAACGAAATAAACTCTATAAAATCGACAAATAATATTATTTGGATAGCGACACCCAAAGGTTTGGCATTGATTGATAATCATAAATATTTTTCTACTCAAAATTATTCAAAACCAATAATAGAGAAAATCGAATGCAATAATGAACCTATTACTACCCTACAAAATGTCGATTTGCCCTATTATATGAATAACCTACAAATCAGATATATTACATTAGTTTATCAAAAATTTGGAAATATATTATATAGATACCGATTCGATGAAAATGCGAATTGGACAATAACTTCAGATAAAACCATCACTTATATTGCTCAAGAGGGCAAACATAAATTTGAGATTCAATCCCAAAATGAAAATAATACTTGGTCGGATAGTACAATTTGGTCATTTTCGATCACCCCGCCCTGGTGGAAAAGTTGGTACTTTATTTTAATATTCATCACAACTTTAGGAATTGCATTATATCAATATTATCGTCTCAGAATCAAGCAGATAAAAGATAGAGCAACAATCGAGCAGGAAAAAATACAGCTACAAAATAGGGCATTACAAGCCCAAATGAACCCTCACTTTTTGTTTAACTGTTTGAATTCCATTCAAAATTTGATCGTTTTATCAAAAGCTGATTTGGCAGTTGAATATTTAAGTAAATTTGCAAAACTAATTCGCAATGTGCTGAATAACAGCCATAAAGACAAAATAACATTAGAGGCAGACTTGGAGCTATTAAATAATTATTTGGAATTAGAAAAAATTAGATTTGGGGATAAATTAAATTATTCTATTCAAATTGATAATAATATTGACCAATATGATATCCTAATCCCACCTTTATTGGTTCAGCCTTTTGTTGAAAATGCAATCATACATGGTATATCTCCATTGGTAAATAAAGTTGGGCACCTGAATATTTCTTACCAACTCATTATGAATAAGTTGGATATTACTATAGTAGATAATGGGATTGGAATTTATCAAGCTCAAAAAATGAAAAGTTTGCAAAGCGATAGAGTATCTTACGGAATTGAAACCTCAAAACAGCGAATAAAATTATTAGAAATCAATGAGGAAATTTATTTTGTGGTGGAAGAATTGATCGATAAATTTGGAAAAATCAACGGAACCAAAATAAATATTCAAATTCCGATATAAGAAACTGATAACCAATTATAAATTTAGATACTAATATGAAGTTGAACCAAAATGAAGTGAAGATCATAGAAGATTTGAAACTTGGGGAAAGAGGAGTTTTTGAACTATTATATAGAGAATATTTCTCACTTATCGACCAATTGGTGCAAAAAAATCAAGGTAATCTCGAAGATGCTAAAGAACTTTTTCAAGAAACCATGATAGTGCTATATAAAAATGTGAGAGATAATAAAATAGATAATACCTCCATTCAAATAGGAACTTATATCTATGCAATAGCAAGGAATCTGTGGCTCAACACATTAAAACAAAGGAAATCAGTAGGCACTATTGAGTTTTTGGATGAAGTGAACGTCAGCCCTTTGGTTTATGATGATCTTGATTTGGAAGAAAAAAATGAAAATAATCAACAATATGAAAGTGTTCGGATTGCTCTTGAAAAAATAAAAGATGATTGTAAACAAATAATATTAGATAGCTATTATAGAAAACTCAGCCTAGCCACTATTGCTCAAAAAATGGGTTATTCGGAATCGTTCATAAAAGTGAAAAAATATAGATGTATGGAGCATCTGAAAAAATTGGTGTTTAATGCTTAACTTGTTTGGATAATGGAAGATAATAAAATAATTGATTACTGTTCTAATGCTTTAACTGATGAAGAAAGTAGAGCCTTTGAGGAAGAATTGGTTGGGAATCAACAACTTCTTCAAGATGTAATTGGTTATAATTTTATATTAAAAGGTATAGAAAATATCGGGGAAAAAGAATTGAAAAACGAATTAAAATCAATTGAAAGTCAGTTGGATAATGAAGGGTTTTTTATTGATGATGCTGATATTTTTGATTATTATAACAAAACTTCTACTTTAGAAATTTCACAAAAGATAGACCATAGAATCCAAAATGATCCTGAATTCAAAAATAGGGTCGCAACATTAAAACCAATTATTCAAGGAATAGAGCATTTGGGAGAGGATGAATTGAGATCCCAATTAAGAAGTATTACAAGCACCACAATACCAATATCAAAAAGAATATCTATAACAACTCACAGAATAAGTATTGCAGCTGGAATTATTGGAATATTACTCATTTCTTTAGTAGCGATATTATGGCTAAAACCAACAGAAAATCAACAAGTTGTGAATGTAACTACTCCCCAAAATGACCCAGCAAAAGTTGAAAAAGAATTGCAGAACAATACAGTAAAAAGCGAACAAATTATTCCTGAAAAGCCAGAGAAAAATGATAATTCTATGCAATTATTAGCTTTTGCCAAATCCAATCATAGGAAACCAGAGTTTGAAACCACAAGATCTTCCCTCTCTACTATGGATTCTATTTACCATTTGTTCGATGAAAAAAAATGGAGCGAAGTATTAAAAGCAACAGAAAATAAAGATGTTAAAAATGGGTGGTTTTTCGAAACGAGAAATCTTGTTGCCCACATTTTATTTGAAGAAGGTAATTACGAAAAAGCTGCAACCAAATATCAAGAAATCATTCAGAAAAATGAAAGCCCTTTTATGGAAGAAGCTCAGTACAATTTACTAATTTGTTATTTAGCACAATATAATGTATCACAATACAAAACTAAATTGCTGATAGACAAAATATTAGCCAATAGAAATCACCCGTTCTACTCCGAAACAATGAAAATAAAACAATTATTGATTACTGAATAATTTGAATGATGCCCAATAGAATGGGTGAGCACCAATTAGTTTTTCAGATTGTATAAATTCTATTTTAGCTTTTTGTAGAGCTTCGGCTTTGTTCAGTCCTAATTTTAAGTTATTATAAAAGGCTACCATAAGTTTTTGAGTATGTTGATCATTCACTTTCCAAAGTGAATTCACAATATTTTTTACTCCTGTGTAGGCAAATGCCCTCGAAATACTATTATATCCCTCTCCTTTCAATTCTTCTCCAGCTCCCGATTCGCAGCTACTTAGAACTATCAAATCTGTGTTCAATTTAAGCGGATATATTTCGTTTGCAAATAAAACTTGCTGATTATTATTGTCGGATTTGGAGAAAACGACAAAAGAAAACTCGCCACTCTTTCTGTTTGCAACACTATGACTAGCCAAATGAATGTATTGATAATCAGTCAAATGGCTCAAAAAATTTTCTTTTGATGCATTTACACCAATCAAAGTGTCGCCACCAAAAATATTATATAGAACTTTTGCTTCCAGATAGCTATTTTTGAGTTTTCCAAAAGTAAATTTTTCTTCATAATTATTAATCATTGTTTTATTTTCATCTACAAATGGAGCTACTACCAGTAGTTTTTTCTTGAAATCTAATTTTTCTTCAATTGGTCTGATCATCATTGCTGCTGAAAAAGCATATTGAATCGTATGTTGATGGATTAAATATTTATATGTATTGAAATTTTGTTTTGCCGACGGCAATTCGGTAATCAATGCTTCAAATGGAATTCCATTTAATTGATTTTCAAGAATGAAAACTACATTTTTATTGAGATGGGTTTTGATTGGGGAAATTAATTTTTGGTAAAGTTCAGTACTGTTTTTTACTAACTTTGCTTTATTCAGATTTACATCAGATAGTTTTTGAACTTTTATAAACTGCTCATAATTAGTCAATAACGAATCAAGATAGTCATTTCTATCAATTTTTTTAACTGTAAGTTTGTCCTTATTTAGTACAAAAACAAATAAATAATTTTGAGTAAAAGCATATTCAATTATAGTGGTATGATTATCTATTTTGTTTTTAATATTTTCAAAAACTTGGGTTGGGACATATAAATTCGAATTAATTTCGAAGCTTTTTATACGCTTTAAAATAGAATCATATTCAATTGTTTTTTGAAGTTTGGAGTTCAAAAGCGATTCTGAAGACCCTTGTTCGAATATTTTATTCTCTAAATGAATTAGCTCTGACTTTATTTTCAACTCCTTGTCTGATAGTTCTTTAGGTATGTTTGATGTGTAGTTTTGTCGCTGTAGTGAAAAATAGAGCAATAGATTTTTATTCATTTCAGATACATCAAGCATTTTCAATAAATAAACAGTATTTTTTTCCTTTTTATATAATTGATATAAGATTTCTAATGACTTTGAGTTATTATCAATCATTCGTTTGTAATTCGATAATTTGTTTTTAGACTCATGAAAATTGGCAATATTTAGAAGGCTTAATTGTCGTATTTGGTCGAAACATTCCTCTGCTTTTTTTAGATAGCGAAGGTTGTCAGTAGTTTGATATTGAGCAAGATATATATCACTTCTTTGCAATATATAATTGTCAAAATTTAACAATTTCTTGAGTTGATTAAAATTTGTACCAGGATAGTAATTATAGAGTTTATAACATGAATCCATCATCTTATGGCTATTCGTAAAGTCCCCTTCTTTTAAATATACAGTAGCTAAAAACTTATAGATTGATTCTTCATTTGGTGAAAATTCTAGGCATTTATAAAATATTTCTTTACTTTTTTTAAGATCGTTATTTATCAAATAGGATTCGCCAACAGCTTGAAAATAGTAGAATAAAGAACCAGTATCAATCTTTGAAGTTTTTAAATAAAGGTTTAGACCCTTCTCCGTATAGTATTTACCATTAGAATCAGATATAGCATTATAACTTTCACCAAGTACAGAATTCCATTCGGGCTTGTTCACTAAAGAATCATTTACTAAATCTGCAAGTTCTAGAGCAGTTTTGTAATTTTGAATTGCCAGTAAAAAATTGCCGTTATTGTAATAATTTAAACCTAATCTTGAATAAATATATGCTAATTTATCTTTAGAATTAACCACCATATTTTTTGCTAACTCAATCAATTGTTGGCTTTTTTCAATATTCCCCATCATGGAGAACATCATTGAATAATAACTGTAGAGTATGGCTAACTCATTTGGTCTTGACTTGAAAAACTGATTGATTTTAACAAAATACAAGTCATAACATTTTATCCAATCCTTCTGATTGCCAGTCCCATATATATTATTTATGCATTTATCTGTATATTTACTAATGGTAGGAGTATCTAATGGCATTTCAAAAATAGTATCTAATATTTGAAAAGCTTTGTTGATGATGAGCTTTTTATATTTATAACCATTTTGTATGTTTTCTTGATGGTTAGTATAATAATTAAGAATAAAATAATTAGTATATATGTCATTCTGGTGTGACAGGTTTTTTTCGATATATTGATAAAATTCTTCTGGGTTTGAACTTGCACTCAATTCCTTTAAGCGAAACAAAGTGCCATCATTGTTATTAACAAAGATTGTAAAAACTGTAATCGTTACAAAGAAAAGTAATAAATAATAAAATTTCAATTTTATAAAATTAATGACTATTTTCAAGAATCAAAAATAGTACTTTTTAATTATAATTATAATTTAACTTAACACATTAAAAAATTGATATTATTTATGTTTTCTTTGAAAGGATATTGTATTTTCATTTGCTTTAAAAGAATCTAATTGTTTTATAGTAAAATGTCATTTATGGGTTGAATAGGTTTGGGCAAATCTGTTTCTCCAAGTATTTCTAGCAAATCTATTTCGATGGTCCTACACATAGAGAGCATTGGGATGTCGTTCATTAATCCTTCGAATGGGTTTTCAGAATAGTCGCCGACTAACTCCATCATTACATATACCCAACATACAATAATAGCAAATGGAATCATTATCCACACCCCATAATCTCCCAATTTGGAAAACTCTGCAACTAATCCGAGTGGTAGTAAGAATATAAACATGATATTCAGAACAAAACTTGAGTTAGCATATTGTCTTGGAAAAGGAAATTTCTTAATCCGTTCAGCTTGTCCTTGAAATACAAAAAAATCGCTCAATATTTTTTGCAACTCTATTTGATGGAACAAATCAACTTTTTTGTGTTCTTGCAAGTCTGCCAATGTTTTTGTTTGGATATTAATGATTTGGGTGGCATTATTCACTGTATTTTCCCATAATTTTTTATCAGAAAAATAGTCATTAATTTGCTTTGGCGACAAATATTCTGCATACAATCCGATGCCATATTGGTCTCTTCGTTTAATATTTATAGTGCCAAAATGTCTTCTTAAGCTCACATGTTCCCATTGGGTAGGCACAAGAAGTTGTTCTCTAAGAGTATAAAGCCAAGCTATGTGCCTGTAAATCAATTGTGTTTTGATTTCTTTTATTTCATATTCTGAGATTTCATTACTTCGGATAGATGCATTGACCATTGCTCCCCAGCTTCTGCTGCTATTGACAATACCTCCCCAAATCTTTCTTGCCTCCCAAAGTCTATCGTATGATTGGCTATTTTTAAAACCGAGATAGAATGCAACGGCAGTACCAATTAGCGAAACGGGTACCCACGGAATAGCTACCCATGTCCAACCGACCACTTGATATAAAACAGCCACAAGAATCACATAAGTTGAAATCCAAATGATATGAAACCCTGCAAATTCGATTAAGCCCCTTAAGTTAACTGATTTTCTTACTATCATCGATTTTTAATTTAATTTCAAAAATATAGATTAACCGCCAAAATATAATATTTCAAGTCATTAAAAATAAATGTTCAAAATTCAATTTAAAACTATTGCATTTTTTGCAAAAATTGAATGAAAATTTTATGACAATTTATGGATAATTAATACAAAAAAAATCATTTGTATTGAAAAATGCAAAAAATCATATAGAGAAGTCTCTTAACTTTGTTTAAAACAAATCTTATAAAAATTGAAATTATGAAAAAGTATCTTTTATCAATGATATGTTTGTTTATAGTAGTATTGGGCTGTAAGAAAGACCATGTGGCTCCCACTCCACCAGTGGATAATATTGATTTGCACAAATATCCTGGGCTGCCAGATGCAACTCAATTTGGTCTAAATACTATGGGTTGCCTTATAAATGGTGAAACCTAGGTCCCTAAAGTCGATAGAGTAATAGGGTGGCCTTCTCCTCACAAAATGTCAGTTTGGTATGGTGAATTAGGAAAAAGTTTAGGAATTATTGATCAATTCTCTTTAAGAATTTATTGTTTCAAATTAGTTGGTAGAAACGAAAAGCTAGCCAATTTTGATATTGATGAATCTTTTAGTATTGAAATTAAACCAATTAAATCATTAGAAAAGGCAAGTATTCAAAATAAAGAATTCTACTATATCGAATATTTTAAAAGAAATAATTATGAGCCAAGGAAACTATATATTTTAGACACAATGGCACCAGCAAATATTGAAATTACTGAATTAGATACATTACATAATATTGTATCTGGTTTATTTAACTTTAGACTAAAAGAAATTGATGATTCAAAAGATACTTTAAGAATCACTAATGGAAGATTTGATGCAAAATATTTGGGGTATTAATATTTATGAATTTTCAATTCAAATTTTCAATCGATTTTTCCCCATCTTAGTTATTAATAACTTTGTTTATTTAAAAATATAAAAAGTAAATAAAAATGGGAACTAAAATATTGGGTATATTTATCATTGTTTTAGCAATATACACTTTAAAAATTGGATTGAGATTTGATGACAAAGAACTATTTTATATTCCAAGTATAAGATTAATTGGAATATCTACATTACTATTTATTGGAGGAATATCTTTGTTATGTACATCTAAAACTTTTTGTGAAGTATTTGGAATTTTTTGCTAATCATTATTTCAATTTATTAAATATCTTCAAATACTAGTAAGCCCTCCATATTTCCATATATTCGGAATAATCCTCTTTTAATAAATTTAATTTCCACAAGTTTGGATATTATTTGTCAATTCCATAATTTTGGACTTACATTAAGAAAACCTTTCCCAAATTCTTCTTATAGTTTCTATCAGACTTATTTAATTTACTGAAATCCATTTTTTCATTTTAATAATTTGTACTTATATGAGTAAATTATTTACTTGCTTTTTGCTGATAGCTACCTGTTTCCAAATAACTGCTCAAGGCGGACCTTGGGTGGTAGAGAAAGGAAAAACTTTGCTTTCATTAGGATATAGCCAAAAAACAGCCAGCCAAAGATGGGCTCCAACTAATCTCAATACAAAAAATACGTCAACTGGAGACGACGACACTTGGGGTCCCGATTCCTTACAAACCAATTCAACTTTGGTGAATGGCAAATTCCATGATTTCAGATATGTCTATTTGAATTTCCAAATCGGATTAATAAAAAATCTTGAACTTTCAGGAAACATCAATTACTTATTTGGATATGAAGCAATTTCATCTGACCCTAAGACCGGCGTAAAATTAGCAGCACCACGAATGGAACTAAATCAAGGATTTACTGATGCTTGGCTTCGTATAAAATACAAATTGCCCACCAAACTACCGATGGCAATTGAATTTAATAGCAGATTCCCAGACTTATATGACCAACCTGGGCATACTTACACCCGATATAATTATCAATACACCAACCTAGAAGGCAAGAAAGATACAACAGTAGAGGCAAGCTCCGAATGGAGAGGTTTGCTCAAAAGAGATTTTGCCCTAATCTATCATGTGGGTTCGTCATTTCTGAAACATGGAAATCTGTTTGCCCAACTTTATGCTGGTTACAACTGGCGACAAGGTGCCTATGCAGACCAGTTTCTTGCAGGAACTACGATAGGATATACTATTAGATTAAAAAATGGAATTGAGATCATTCCTAACATTTATTCAGATCTTACCTACGGATTGTCCAATGGAAAAAAGCCAGACATTTCAGATCGTTTTCAACAGGGTGGTCGGACCAACTATTATTTCAATAACTCAAGATATTGGAGAGCTTATTTAAATGTATATGCCAAATTGACCAAAAATATTGCAGTAGCAACAGGATATGGGCAATGGATTTGGGGCGAAGGTTCAGTAAAATATTCTGAACCCTATGCTCAAGTGTTTTTTGGTTTTTAAGCGATGGAACTAATGTGTTATTATTCAATAGAGTCCTATGAAGTTTTCATAGGACTCTTTTTTATCTGCCAGAATGAATCAAAAGTATTGAAATATCCGATGGTGATACGCCACTGATTCTACTTGCCTGCCCAATAGTTCGTGGCTTATGTTTGGTTAGTTTTTGCCTTGCTTCTAATGATAATGAAGAAATAGAATTATAGTCAAAATCTTCTTTTAATCCCAATGATTCTAAACGATGCAATTTGTCCGCCATCTCTTGCTCTTTTTCGATATAGCTTTCATATTTAATATTCGTTTCTGCCAATTCAATTATTTCTTGATCAAATTGGTTTAAATATTCATTCAAATTCGGAATAATTTTTTTCAATTCCCATATACTTACATGAGGGCGAACTAGTAGAGTGTTAAGTTTTACCTTGTTTTTGATTTCAGCAGAACCAATGGATGAAAAATAACCATTAACCATTGAAGGCTCAACACTTGTCTTTTCAAAGAACTCACGAATTGATGTAGTTGCATTTTCTTTTTCATTCACTCGTTTCATCCTGTTTTCCATATTCATCACCCCCAATTTCTGAGCAATTGGGCTCAAACGAATGTCGGCATTATCTTGGCGGAGCAAAATTCTATATTCAGCTCTGGAAGTGAACATCCTGTATGGTTCGTCAGTACCTTTATTCACCAAATCGTCAATCAAAACACCAATATAGGCTTCAGATCTTTCTAATATAAAAGGATCCTTTTCCTGAACAGCAAGAGCTGCATTAAAACCCGCCATCATTCCCTGGCAAGCAGCTTCTTCGTAGCCAGTAGTACCATTGATCTGACCAGCAAAAAACAAATTGCCAACCAAATGAGTTTCTAGGCTCATTTTGAGCTGGGTAGGAGGGAAATAATCATATTCTATCGCATAGCCTGGTCTGAACATTTTTGCATTTTCAAAACCCTCAATCTTTCTCAGTGCCTTGTATTGAACATCTTCTGGCAATGAAGACGAAAATCCATTTACATAGATTTCGCAAGTTTCCCAACCTTCTGGCTCAATGAATAGTTGATGACGATCCCTATCAGAAAAACGATTGATTTTATCTTCGATACTCGGACAATATCTCGGACCTAACCCTTGAATTCTTCCATTGAACATTGGAGATTGGTCGAATCCAGTCTTCAAAATATCATGAACGATTGGGCTAGTGTAGGTGATATGACAAGGTAATTGCTTCTTCAATTTAGGTGTGTCGGTATATGAAAATCCTGTAGGATCCTCATCGCCATCTTGAATTTCCATTTTAGAATAATTGAGGCTTCTGCCATCTACTCTTGGAGGCGTTCCAGTTTTCATTCTACCAGCTTCGAACCCTAATTCTACCAATTGTTCAGTTATTCCTTTTGCTGATTTTTCTCCAGCTCTACCACCACCTAATTGTTTTTCGCCAATATGTATGATTCCATTCAAAAAAGTTCCATTGGTTAAGACAACGGATTTTCCTTCAATATCAAGTCCCATTGATGTTTTTACACCGTGCACTCTATTGTCTTTGACGAGAATTCCCGAAATCATATCTTGCCAAAAGTCGATATTAGGATGAGCTTCGAGCATCATTCTCCATTTGTGGGCGAAAAGCATCCGATCACTTTGGGCTCTAGGGCTCCACATGGCAGGACCTTTCGATCTGTTGAGCATCCTAAATTGCAACATCGTATAATCAGTGACAATACCAGAATAGCCACCTAAAGCATCAATTTCTCTCACAATTTGACCTTTGGCGACGCCACCCATTGCAGGATTACAGGACATTTGGGCAATCGTATTCATATTCATCGTGCAAAGTAGCACTTTAGCACCTAAGTTTGCAGCTGCCACAGCAGCTTCACAACCAGCATGACCAGCACCGACCACGATAACATCATATATAGGAAACATCTTCTAATTTTCTTTGAATCAATATATTAAACACCAACTTGAGCTAATAGTTCTTTTGCATTTTCAATTGCGGAGGTCGTAGGTGGTTTGCTACTGAGCATTTCTGCAATGACAATAATTCTTTCTTGATCGTCCAATTTTTTTACATTGGTGACCGTTCTATCTTCAAGTTCTTTTTTAAATACAAAATAATGACTGTTTGCTTTTGCGGCGATTTGTGGCGAATGTGTAATAGAAACAACTTGATGATTCGCTGAGAGTTCTTGCAACACATTTCCCATTCTTAATGCTACATCACCTGAGATTCCAGTATCAATTTCATCAAAAATTAAAGTAGGTAATGGAATAGCACTAGCGACTAAGGATTTGGTCACCAAAGTCAGTCTTGATAATTCTCCTCCTGAAGCTACATCTTTGATTGGCAAGAATTTACTTCCTTTATTCGGTGCAAATAGGAATTCAACTAAATCAATACCAGTTGGCGTTAATTTTTCACTTTCTTCAATCGAAACTTTTAATTTTGCATGTTCCATTGAAAGTAAAGCCAATTTGATGTGAATTTTTTGTTCAAATTCCTCAATAACTGCTTTCCTCTTTGCAGACAATTCATTGGCGGTTGACCACAATTCTTTTTCAAGGGCTTGAATTACAGTTGTAATATTTGATATTTCTGAATCTAAATCCGTATATTGTTTTAGTTGATTTTCAAGATCAAGTTGCAATTGGATAAGTTCGTTAACATCCGATACTTGGTGTTTTTTGAGTAGTTTATAGATTAAATTCAAACGTTCTTGAATTTCGTTTGCCAATTCTGCATCGAACTCTGTTTTGTCGGCAATTGTTTCAAGCTCATTTGATACATCTCGAATTTCTTCTATAATATTTTCCAGTCTTTCGGATAAATTGCCTAGATCAGCATTGAATTTCTGAACTGAAAAAATATTTCGATTTGCCTCTTTAATCTGATCAATGATCGACATATCGCTATTCGTCAGAAGATGAGCGACTTGCGAGGCATTTTTTTTGATTATTTCTGCATTATTCAACACCAACAAATTGGATTCAAGGGTTGCCTGCTCATTTTCTTTCAGTTCTGCTTTGCTAAATTCCTTCAATTGAAACTGAATGAACTCAACTTCTTTTGCAGATTTTCTATTTTTTTCTTCTAATATTTCTAGCTCTTTTATGTGTTGTTGATATTGTTTGTATTGGAATTGATAGTGTTTCAATAAGATTTTAGTATTAGCCAAAGCATCCAACATTCTTAGCTGGAATGAAATTTCGTGAATGTCGAGGGTGTCGAACTGAAGATGTAGATCAATTATCGAGCCACTCAATTGGCTAAGTACCTTGAGATTTACTGGAGTGTCATTAATAAAAGCTCTTGATTTTCCTTGTGGGGTGATTTCCCTTCTAACGACCAAAATATCTTCATAATCGAGTTCGTTGGTTTCGAAAAAAGATTGCAAATCGTAATCTGCAATATAAAAGTGTCCCTCAACAGTGCATTTTAATTCTGGATTATAAAGCGATACGTTATCGGCTCTATTACCCATTATCAAACCAAGAGCACCTAATAGAATAGATTTACCAGCACCAGTCTCACCAGTGATGATGGTTAATTTTTCGGAAAAATCAATTTCTAAAACATCAATTATTGCAAAATTGCGAATGATTAGTTTGTGAATCATGACGCAAAGGTATATTATTTTTTCTAAATCTTATTTCACCTTTTTTGTTCCTCTTTTGACAACTGTAGTGATATCATATTTTTCTTTCACTTGCTTTGCATAAGCATTTGCCTGAGCTTCAGTTGGATAGGTTCGCAGGCTAACAGATATTAACTTTAGGCTTTTAAATGTAACTAACTTTGCATTAGAAAACCCTTTATCTTTCACTTCTTTCAATTTTGCATTTGCATTATTTTTATTGCTAAACGAACCTGCAATAACGTAATAATTTCCAGTATCTTCTGCTTTGGTTTGGTTGTTGGTCTTTGGTCCCGATGGATCGGGATTGGTCTTTGGTCTTTGGTCTTTTGCTGTTGGTTGTTGATCTTTGGGATCCCGATTATTCGGGAGGTCTTTGGTCTTTTGCTGTTGGTTGTTGGTCTTTGGTTGTTGGTCTTTGGGATCCCGACTTTTCGGGAAGTCTTTAGTACTTGGGTTTGGGTTGTTGGTAATCGGTTTTGAAGGTGCTATTGTTTTTGTGGGTAACTCTTCTTCTGCCAAAGGTTGTTGTTTTTCTTTTGGCTCATCTTCATCTACAAATTTTGTGTTTTGATTTTCTGCATTCGCCTCTGCTAACGAATCTGAAACTGGGTGATAGTAATTGTTCAAAGTAGTATCCTCTGGATCTGTAATGGTTGCCTGAATCCTAGCTTTTTCTTGTTGTTGGTTCAGATATTGGCTTGCTTTATACAATACTAATAATAGACAAGCTAAAACAGCAACTAAGAGAACGGGTATATTTTTGAAAATTGATTTCATGTATAATAGACTAATAATAATTGAAATATATATTATATTACAAATATATGTGTATTAATATCAAGAATCAAGTAATTCAATTATTATGCCATACTCCTGTGAATCAGCGAGAACGCATTAAAGAAATCAATAATGTTTTAGGATGTAAGCAAAAATTGAAATTAGAATGACAATGAAAATAGCAATAGAAATAGAGAAATGAATATGACCAACAAACAATCTAATCTGTGTTTCCATATTCGGATATTTCGGAATTATTTCTTCTTCCATTCTCTTTCTATCAAAAATATGAATTCCCTTGAACTCTACTTTGTTCATTACTAACTCTTTATACGATTTGAATACTTTCACTCTGAAATAAACATTCAAAAATAGAAGCGATAAAACCAACCCGATAATAATGACAATAAGTGCAATGAACATAAATTAAAAGCCCAAGTTTGTTCTAAATATTTTTACTGAAATAGCTAATAAGATCACTCCAAAAAACTTTCGAATCGCAATTTGACCTGACCGCCCAATGAGTTTTGGAATTATTGCTAAAGATTTTAGAGCAATATAGATGATAATTAAATTGATAAGAATCGCTATCAAAATATTATAAACATTTAAAGATGATTTTAAAGACATGATGGTTGTTAGTGTTCCAGATCCAGCAATGATTGGAAATGCAATTGGGACGATAGTCCCCTTAGCACCTGGTTCTGCTTTGAAGAATTCTAATCCCAATATCATTTCTAGTGCCAAAATGAACATAACGATCGAACCAGCTAAGGCAAATGATTTGATGTCAACACCCATAAACTTAAGAAATTGTTGTCCCACTAATAGGAACAAAATCATCAGTGCACCCGACGCCAAAGTTGCTTTTCCAGACTCAATTTTCCCGTTTTTATCCTCGAAGCCAATAAAAACTGGCAAACTGCCTAAAACATCAATAACGGCGAACAACGTGAAACTTGCAGTCAAAATTTGTTCGTAATTCAAAGAAAATTCATCCATACTAATTCTTTTTCGCCTTTTGCATCGGATTTAATTCTCCGTTGCCTCTAGACCGGTTCTTAAACAGTTCAAACCTACTCATCGTTGATTTTGGAGGATAATAATTGTTAGAAGTGTCCACATCTGCCGTTTCAAGATATGGGTCCAAAGTATATTGTTTCACTTCTTTTTTAGTGACGAACACTTTTTTTGCTTCTTTATTATCTTGCCTCCATATTTCAGCAGGTATTCTATGTATTTCCTTTGTTCCATCTGAAAATTCAAAAGATAATATAATCGGCATAACAAGACCGCCAATACGTTTTATAGTTATTTCGTTGAAATAAGATCCAGATTCTAATAATTCTTTTTCTTCGTTCGATAGAGTGCTATAATATTTTTGATATTCATCCTTGTCAGAGCTAGTAACATCTAAGGGATCATAAGTGGTATAAAAATCCACCAACATTGGGTCTATTTCATCTTGTGTTTGTTTGATTTCTTTATTTTTTAGATCACTCATATTTTGTGGTGCATCCGACTTTTCTCTTTTCAACGCCACTTTTTCAACTTCTGGATTTTTGGTGTCCAATCGCATCACTCTCACTTTATCTATAGCCAAATCTACATTATCTGTCGAAAAAAACCAACCTCTCCAGAACCAATCGAGATCAACTGCCGAAGCATCTTCCATCGTTCTGAAAAAATCTGCAGGAGAAGGATGTTTGAATTTCCATCTGTTTGCATAAGTTTTGAAAGCATGGTCAAAAATATCGCGACCCATAACTGTTTCTCTCAAAATATTTAATCCAGTAGCAGTTTTAGCATAGGCATTTGCTCCAAACTGAATCAAAGATTCAGAATTTGTCATAATAGGTTCGAGTCTATTTTTATCACCCTTCATATAATCTACAATTTTATTGGCAGGTCCTCTACCCGAAGGAAAATCTCTTTCCCATTGTTGTTCGGTAAGGTATTGTAAAAATGTATTTAAACCTTCATCCATCCAAGTCCATTGTCTTTCATCAGAATTGACGATCATTGGAAAGTAATTGTGCCCAACTTCATGGATTACTACACCAATCATACCATATTTCTCTCTTTCTGTGTAGGTTCCATCTTTTTCGCATCTTCCAAAATTGAAACAAATCATCGGGTATTCCATGCCGATATTGTCTGCATTGATACTCCAAGCACAAGGGTATGGATAATCAAAAGTATAATGAGAATACCACCTTAAAGTGTGGGCAACAGCTTTAGTTGAAAACTTTTCCCAAAGTGGGTTTCCTTCTTTTGGATACATTGACATTGCCAACACAACCCTACCATCACTTTGGGGAACACCCATTGCATCCCAAATAAATTTTCTTGAACAAGCAAATGCAAAATCTCTTACATTTTCCGCTTTAAAAATCCATGTTTTTTTACTTGTTAACTTTTGCTTTTCTCTTTCTTCAGCCTCTTTTTGTGTGTAAATAACTACAGGATTAGTAAATGATTTTTTGGCAGACTCAAATTTTCGGATATGCTCTGCATCCATCACATCTTTTGGATTTTGAAGCACTCCCGTTGCTGCTACCAAATGATCTGATGGTAATGTGAGGCTTACTTCATAATTACCGAAAGGGAGTGTGAACTCTCCTGCTCCTAAAAACTGTTTGTTTTGCCACCCAGTAACGTCGCTATAGACGCACATTCTTGGGAAAAACTGTGCGATTGTATATAAATAATTGTTGTCTTCAACAAAGTATTCATAGCCCGAACGACCACCTATTTTAGCTCTATCATTGATATTATACCACCATTTTATTTTGAATGAAAAATTCTCACCCTTTTTTAACGATTTTGGCATATCCAATCTCATCATTGTTCTATTCACAGTATAATTAAGCTTGTTGCCGCTCATATCCTGAACATAATCCAATTTGAAGCCACCATCAAAATCTGAAGGCATAAATGACTTTATATCTCTTTGGCTCATTTTATCATTTATGCTACTCATCCTTACTTTGTAAGTATCCGAATCTTTATTCCAAATATTTTGATCTAATTGAAGCCAAAGATATCCCAACTCGTCGGGAGAATTGTTGATATAAGTAATGGTTTCTTCACCAAATATTTTTTGATTGGTATCGTCCAATTCCACTTTAATCTTGTAATCAGCTTGTTGTTGCCAGTATTGAGAGCCTGGTGCTCCAGATGCTGCCCGATATACATTAGGTGTGGGCAACAGAGTTTCAAGTTGACCAAATTTATTTCGTTCTGGAGAATCATATTGAGCTACAACTATTTGGGTAGTAACAAGCAAAACAAAAAATAAAACCAATCTCATAACTTCAATAATTTTATAACTAAAGCAAAAGTAAGTTCAAATGCACTAAAATTAGTTAGATTATTGTGAAAAAGAATCAAATATTAGATAATAAGCTATAATTTCCTTATAAAATTTTAAAAGTTTGAATAAAAAGTATCTTTTATTTTTTAAAATGAATTTCATTTTATCCTTTATGAAATTCTTAAATATGGGTTTATTACATTTGCATTCAAACCAATATTTATGAAAGAAAATCAAGGCAAATTAGTTCAAAGCCTAACTCTATCAGCTGCTATAATACTTGTAATCAGTTCAGTAATAGGTTCTGGTGTTTACAAAAAAGTTGCACCAATGACTGCCTCTTTACAATCGCCATTATTGGTATTATTAGCATGGTTATTAGCAGGGCTAATCAGTATGTTCGGAGCATTGAGCAATGCTGAAATAGCTGGAATGATGGCGAATAGTGGTGGAGAATATTATTATTTCAAAAAAATATATGGAAAATTTACCGCTTTCATTTACGGTTGGAGTACATTTATTACTATTAAAACTGCATCTGTTGCAAGTATTGCATACGTTTTTGCACATAGTTTCAATGCGATTATGCCTTTACCTAGTTTTGATATTGCAACAGAGCAAATCACATTATTAGGCATTTTCAAACCCTTCGAAGATTTTGGAGTGAAAATGGTTGCTATTGTTTTAATTATAATTTTAACTTATGTAAATACTAGAGGCTTGAAAAATGGAGCTTTGCTCAGCAGCTGGATTACCAAATTAGTCATTGGAGGATTAGCATGTATTGTGATTTCAGGTTTAATATTCGGAAAAGGGTCTTTCACAAATATATTTACGAATAGCACTAGCTATATTGATAAAGGTTGGGGCGATTTTGCATTTATTCAAGCATTATTTGCCTCTATGTTGGCAGCTTTTTGGGCTTATGAAGGCTGGAATACAGTTGGATTTATTGGTGCTGAAATTAAAAACCCTAATAAAAATTTGCCAATCGCCCTTTTTACTGGAATGACAGCTATTATCATTATTTATTTGATTGTAAACTTTACTTATCTATACGTTCTGCCTGCAGATGAAATGATTCAAGTGAGTAAAACGGGCACTCAAATAGCTGCAGTGGCAGTTATCGGTCATTTTGCTGGGTCTATTGGGATCACTCTTTTATCATTTGTTATCCTAATTACTACTTTGGGCTGCACAAATAGTACAATCATTATGCCTCCAAGAATTTATAATGCAATGGCATTGGATGGTTTGTTTTTCAAAAAGGCATCAAATATACATCCAAAGTATAATACCCCCAATGATGCTTTGTGGATACAATGTATATGGGCAATAATGCTCGTCCTTTCTGGTAGTTTCGATCAATTAACGGATATGCTTATTTTTGCAGCATTCTTTTTTTATGGAATAACGGCTTTAGGAGTTTTTATTTTGAGAAAAAGAGAGCCAGATGCACCAAGACCATATAAAGTTTGGGGTTATCCCATCATTCCAGCTTTTTTCATATTGTTTTGTATTGCATTGATAATCATTACCATCATTGGAAAACCAAGAGAAGCAGGATTGGGCTTGGCTTTAATGGTTTTTGGCATACCTTTCTATTTATATTGGAATAGAAAAATTGTTGAGAAATAAAAAAACCTTTCGAGATTTCTCCCGAAAGGCTAAAGATGTCAAATGTTTTATAAATATAGAAGTGAAGTTAAAAGAATTATTTCTTAGTCACTCTCACATCGATACGTCTATTCTGAGCTCTACACTCAGGCGTATCGTTGGCTGGGCATACAGGATGTTCTTGTCCATATCCTTCGGCAGTTAATCTTTTTGCTGCTACACCTAGTTTTACTAATTCTGCCATAGCCGTATTTGCTCTTGCAGTAGATAATTTCAAGTTAGATTCTGGCTTTCCTGTATTATCAGTATATCCACCTAATCTTAATTCTACTTCTGGGTATGCTTTCATAATAGCAGCAATATTTTTTACTTGTGCTTGAGATTCAGCCTTTAGTGTAGATTTTCCAGTTTCAAAATATAATCTATCCAAAGAGAACCAAGTTGTTTTATCAACTGGTTTTGTTTTATCATTGATGAATGTAACTAATCTATTTTCTACTGAGTTTTCACCAACTTCGATAGAAGATCCACCTGGCAATGACAATTTGATCATTTTACCTAAATCTGAAACCCAGTCACCAGCAGCATTAACTGATCCTTTTATTGCATTTACTGCTGCATTTGTTGCTTCAGCTGCTTTACTAGCTAATGTATCAGCTCCAGCTACTACTGTTTTAGTTGCATCTGTTACTGTTTCTTTTGTTTTGTTTACTGCATCCACTACAGCTTCTTTATCGTTGCAACCTCTCATTGCAAAGAACAATCCAGCTAATGCTAATGGCAATAATAACCACCACCAATTGAAACCACCACCTTTATTGTCATCTTCTACTACAGAATTTGATACTGATGATGTAGCTGTATTTACAGTGCTTTTCATTGAGTCAACTACTTTACCTAATCCTCCTAATCCTAATAGACTAGTAAGACCACTAGCTATTCCACTAGGCATTGCATTTGTAATATTTGATGATTGGCTGCTCAATAAACTCATTAGTCCAGAAACACCCAATCCATCAGATTTTACTTTTTTTCCAATAAGTCCTAAAATTATTGGCGAAGCAATACTCAACAATGAAGATGTAGAACTTTGTTTTACACCAGAAAAGTTAGAAATCAAGTCAATTACTCCTCCAACTTTATCTCCTAAAAGAGATTTTACAATAGATCCACCAGAACTTAATAAGCTATTAGTTTGGTCGCCACCAGAAAATAAACTGGAAACGTTATCTAAAATTCCACCATCATGATTTCCCAAACGGATTAAATCCATAATTCCTGTTGCACCCTCTGTGGATGTTGATTTTTGAGTAATAGTTCCCAATACTGTAGGAATAATTGCAGATAAAGCGGAAGTTGTTCCAGATTCGCTTTCACCTAAAAACTTAGTAGCTGCATTTACAACATCACCACTAGTTAAATAATTTTTTGCTAAATCAACAAGATTGAACGACATAATTCAATTAATTTTAAATTGATTAATAGATTTGATTTGGTATTTTAAGAAAATTATACATCTATCAGACGAATATAATTTCAAAGGTAACAAAAAAATTTTATTTTTTTTAAAAGTTATTTTCTGACAATTATTTGCTTCTTACCTTAATATTTTGGTCGATTTGAAATTATCGTTTGTCTATAATACATATAGAACTATGTTAAATATGGTATTCTGTATTGCATAGTACTATATCTTTTTATATATTTGCGGTATTATTTAATTTTTTAATAATCGAGGCGATGAAGTTAGAAAATGCTCAGGCACAAATGCGGAAAGGGGTTCTCGAATTATGTATTTTATCCATCATTGCAGAAAAGGAATCCTATCCATCTGATATAATTGAAAAGCTTAAGGCAGCTGAATTAATTGTAGTGGAAGGTACTTTGTATCCTCTTCTGACTCGGCTTAAAGATGCAGGGTTGTTAGAATATAGATGGGAAGAATCGAGATCGGGTCCACCAAGAAAATACTATTATTTGACAGCCGAAGGATCGGTATTTTTAAAAGGTTTGCATAGCAGTTGGCAACAATTAGTGAATGCAGTTCAACAAACAACTCTAAATTTAAGTCAATTATGAATAAAGTGGTAAACATTAATCTAGGTGGTGTTCAATTCACAATGGATGATATAGCTTATGATCATTTGAGTCAATATTTGTTAACACTAAAGAAACATTTTAGTACTTCAGAAGGATGCGATGAAATCATGTCTGATATCGAAGCTCGCCTTGCAGAACTATTCCAAGAGCAGCTCAATGGCAGAAGCATCGTAACGGTTAAAGACGTTGAAGCATCCATACTTGTCATGGGTAAGCCAGAAGATTTCGGAGCTGATTCGATTGATGAAAACGAAGCTAAATCAAAATCTAAACAAAATAGCTCGATAAAAACTGGTAAGAAATTATATAGAGATGAAAGTAATAAAGTTATAGGAGGGGTTTGCTCTGGAATAGCAGCCTATTTTGGAATTGAAGACCCACTTTGGGTTCGTTTGGCTTTCGTTGTGCTATCATTAACTGGCTTTGCAATACCTCTTTATTTAATTTTGATGATTTTAATACCAAAAGCAGAAACATCAGCGGACTTTTTAGCAATGAAAGGCGAGCCAATCAACGTGTCGAATATTGCAAAAACGATTGAAACAGAAATTGATAGATTGTCTAACAAAATTTCTGGATTCGATGGATCTTCCGATGGCAAAAAAAAAGCTTTCACTGGTAGTCAGGCTAGACAGGCAATTGAGAGTGGAATGAGTGCATTTGGAGGTGCCATTCAATATGCTATTCATTTTTTTGGTAAAATATTTAGGCCATTTATCTATATTATCGGTGTGTTGCTCACGATTAGTTTATGTCTGATTTGGGTTGCGTTGTTTTTTGGATTTTGGAATTATAGCACAGCATTTTATAGTATTTTTGATACCAAAGGACATACTTTTTTAGCCTTATTAAATGGTTTTGTTCTAATTGGTGTTCCGTTGGTAAGTCTAATTATAATGGTTTTCCAGTCTGTTAGGAGATTCAAACTCAAACCCTATATATGGGCAAGTATGTGGTCGTTTTGGGCAATCAACTTTATTAGTGCGGCATTTTTAGGAGCTTCAGTAGGCAACTCGTTTTCATCAAATTATGTTTCAAAACAATCAAACATTTTAAATAATATCGATACCTTAAGTATTGAAAAAGAAATAATTAATAGAGGAAATAGACTTTCAATATTTGGTGAATTTTCTTACGATGATTCAGGTAACATTCAATCGAATAATGTGCGACTAAATATTGAAAAATCAAATGGGAAAGATTTTGAATTAATTCAAGAAAAAAGTGCAAATGGAGGCTCAGAATCAGAAGCAAGTGATATCACTAAGGCTTTTCAATGGAATTATCAATTAAAAAATAATAAATTGACTATTCCAAATTCTATTTTGTTGCCTCAGAATCAAAAATTTAGAAATCAAGAAGTAGTACTAACTCTTAAAGTTCCAGTAGGTAAGTATATCTATTTGGGCAACACAAGAGGGCTTTTAAGAGAAATCGAAATAGATGAAGACAAGGACTATCCAAATGAATATGAAGAACAATTATGGCAGATGACAGAAAACGGATTGGTTTGTCCGAGTTTCATAAAACTCAATAATTATGAAATGTCAATAGATGTTTTTGGGTCTTCCAATATTCAAATTGATGGCGATATGGAAGTAGTTCTAACTCGAGGCGATAAATTTTCTATCAAAGCAATTGGAAATAAGGAGTTGGTTGAAAACAATCTAAATGTAGTGAATACCAATAATTTATTAATGGTTTCTTATAAAAATAATGACGATGATAAAAGTATAAAACTTGAGATCATCTTGCCATCGCTTGAAAAGCTTGATTTGTCAAATGTCCATTCTGTAGAAATTACTGGATTTTCTCAAAAGAAATTGGAGTTAAATGCAAGTGGTGATTTTAAGATAAATGCAATGATGGAAGTGGAAAACTTGATTGTTGATATCGAAGAGTCAAGTCTGAAGCTTAAAGGTACTGGTAATAATCTTGAAATTACAATAGATGAAAATGGAAGTATTGATGCCAAAAACTACTCCGTAAAAAATGCAATATTAGATAATAAAGATTATGGAGAAGTGAGTCTAAATGTATCTGATAAATTGAATATAAAAGGCGATGATAGTAACGTAAATGTAAAAGGTTCGCCAGAAATTACTAAAAAGAAAGAGGAATAATTTTATTACTTTGTTTGATGTAAGCCCATCCTTTTTATCAATTGGATGGGCTTTTTTATACCAACATATATTTTTTGCCTGGCAAGCTTTTCACTACTCCTTTAAATTCCATTTCTAATAAAACTGATGCAGCTATGCTAGATGATAATTTAGTTTCGTATGTCAATCGATCTACTTGCATGCCATCTGAATCTTTCAAAATGTCATATACTATTTTTTCAACATCATTAAGCTCCACAAACAAAGAAGATTGTATGCTTTTGGGGTAATCTAATTCCTCCCATCTCATATGCCGAGCAATGTCTGATGCATTTTCAGCCAAGTTGGCTTTATTATATTTTATTAGCTCATTGCATCCTTTCGAAAAAGGTTCGTTGGCTCTGCCTGGAATGGCGAACACATCTTTATTATACGTATTTGCATATTCTGCACTGATGATAGAGCCACCGCTAGATGCCGTTTCAACCACAACTAAGGCATCACACATTCCAGCTATCACTCTATTTCTCATTGGAAAATGTTCTCTATCTGGTCCTGCATTATGTGCATATTCTGTGAGCAACCCTCCGTTTTCAACCATTTGTTGAGCAGTGGTTCGATGAGCTGCTGGATAGATTTGTGCTAGACCATGTCCTAACACTCCAATTGTTGGTATCCCTAATTCAATACATTTTCTATGTGCAGTCACATCAATTCCATAAGCTAATCCGCTGATAATCAGCACATCATAGCCAAACAATCCATTGACAATATCTTCGCATACTTTCTGACCATAAGGTGTTGGTTTTCTGGTGCCAACTATTGCAACTATTCTATAATGATTGAGTGCTGCATTGCCTTTCCAATACAGAACCAAGGGTGAATCAACATATTGTTTCAATCGATGCGGATAATTTTTGTCGCTATATAAATATGCTGTAATATTATTTTTTTCAATAAAATTTACCTCTTTTTCTGCCTCGGCAAGTACATCTTGATTTTTGATTTGTTCCACCACACTAGGACCAATACTTGGTATTGCTAATAACTCCTTTTTGGTAGCTCTAAATACGTTTTCGGCACTACCACAATAGCTAATTAGATTCTTAGCAGTGATTGCACCAATTGAGTGAATCTTTGGTAATGCAATAGTATATAATATTTCTTGATTCATTAATGATTTTACAATTCACCACAAATATAAATAAATTGTTTTAAGTTGCCCAATTTAAAACAATTTATTTAATATTCTTTAGTGTTCAATTATTATTTTATAAGTCTGCAAATTGTTATTTGAAATGATTTCGATAAAATAAATTCCTGCTGGAAGATTGCTTGTTTCAAATAAAATCTTTTGGTCATTGTTTTGATTAAAATTCTTCTTTTCATTCACTTTTACACCCAAAGCATTCAAAATTCTAATATTTTCAAGGTTCATATTATTGTCTAATATTTTAATAATCAATATGTTGTCGGTTGGATTAGGTGAAATTTCTACTATTTGTGCTGCTAGGTCATTATTTCCTAAATTGAAGTCAATTAATTTATTGACGACAATATCATCCATATTGAACCCTTGATAATTAAGTCCGTTATCACTCGAAAACTCCCATTTGAGCATTATTTTTTTACCAATATAAGCATCTAAATTTATAATTTCATTCACCCAATCAGAAGCAACCCCTGTATAAACTTCATTTTGATCCAAAATTTGATTCGTGGTGATTTGATTATTTGGTGTACATAAGTTTTGCCAAGAATTTCCATTATCTTCTGAAATATCTAGCTTCACATAATCATAATTATTTTCCAAATGCCATTTAGCCCTATAAGTTAGTTCTGCATGAAGGGCATTTGTGAGATCAAACGGTATCCTATTTGTAATTTTAGCATCATAACTATTTGGATAATTTCCAATTTGGTTTTCTGCAAAACTTGGATTATTGTTTAAAGTTGTATCAATATACCAACCATTTGTATTCCAATTATTAAAATTATTGCAGTTTTCATTTATTAGATTCTCTATTTTGCCATAAATTATATTAAAGGTATCATTATGAACAAAATCGCCATCTTGCACTTTTATTGCAAACTTTAATTCTGTATTATTTGTAATATTATTGCTTAGATTGTATTCAATACTATCCGTCAGATTGGTTGCATAAGCTAAATTATTATAACTTTTGGAGCTGCCAACAGATTTTGTGAAACTATTTATTGGCACTAAACTTACTGAATAATTATAGGGCTGTTTCAAACCTAACCTATTGATATTGAAATGAATGAATCCATTGACTTGGTTTGTCAGTCTTGGGGATAGGATTTCTAATTTTGCATATTTTAATAAGTATTTACAAATAGTGATATTCATAAAATTGCTCTCATTACAAAGCGGTAATATCCGATCAATTAGTGGCCAAAAACCATCTACTGAAGTGCCTACTTCAGGCGTAAAGGATATTATTGAAGGCTTCTGAATGGTGTCGCCATACATCCAATCATCGCTGCTACCATTGGTAGAATAGCCAACTGTTTCGAGGTCGGTCCCATATTTGAACTTATTGAAAGTGGTTAAGTTTTTAGATATTTCTTGAAAAGTCAACGAATCTTTAGCATTACTGCCCAAATATCCCCATGGATATACCAACAAATTGCTATATGTATGATAATTCATAGCAAACTTGAATTGATGTTCTTTGCAAAAATCTCTTAGAGCTTGCGACTCTGGCTCACTAAAAGCTGATGGTCCTCTATACACTTCTGAATTGGGGTCGGCTGATGAGCCCGAATTATTATAACCCCAACCAAATCCATAATTTCTATTTACATCTACACCAAAGGCATTTCCACCATTAACTCTTCTGTTTTTCCTCCAAAAACCACCTCCATCTGGGTTAGTTGAGTAGTTATAATTATACCCATCAGGGTTGACAATAGGGACAAAATACATTTCGATCTGGTCAACCAAATTTTTAATTTCAGGGTCTGTAGAATAATTTTCACAAATATAATACATGAAATATACCAATTGTGAAAGAGAAAGAGGCTCTCTAGCATGGTGCAGTGCGTTGAACAAAATTTCAGGCTCATTTTCTTTTACATTAGGATTGTCTGAAATTTTTAACCAATAGATGCTTCTATTTTCTGTAGTTTTGTAGGTCCCAATAGGTTTTTTTATAGTGACAATATTAGGATAAAGTATTGATAATGAATCAATTTTGTTGATTGCTTCATCGTAAGTGAAATATCCTCCCATGCTCCCGAAATTAAATCCTTTTGGTGTAATATAGGTGGGCGATGGTGGCTTGCAGCTGCCAGATCTATTTGAAGTGGTTTCAGTTGGGTCGGTAGAATTGTTCCTTTCGATATAATATTTTATAACATCGGCAATCTGAATTTCGTGAGGCACATTATATTCTCGTAGAACCTCGATATCTATATCAGAAAGGTCGCTAACGAACCATTTATCCTTTTGGTAGCTTCCATGATCAACCTCAAGCCCCAAAAACATCAGTTTTTGAAGTGTTGTATTTTCATCTAAAAATATTTTAACTCTTGAATAATGATTTTGTGCCGTTAGAATATTACTACAAATAATTATTAGACAAGCAATTAATATGTTTTTCATAAAATTAATTTTTAATAGGTTCTATAGTCTTGAATAAGGAATAAGGAATTTTGCTTGCATTTTCTTTAAAAACTACCCAATCTTTTTGAATTAAGTTATTAATCTTTCCGACCATTTCCTCAATTTTTTCAGTTGCAAACTTTGTAGATATATCGGCATTACTATTTGTGGCATTTGTTTTTGAATTTATATAACTCAAAGCAGTCCAAATATTATTGATTATTGTATTAGGATTTCTTTGAATGCCCTTTCCACCCTCAGTACCAAAAATTAGTTTTTTATAATTTTCAATAGTATCTTTTATGCCAGAACTCTGTTTCACCACATCTTTTTTGATAGAATCTGGCACATTCACCCATTGGTCATTAGTGAGTTTAATCGTTTTTTCCATTTCTCTCATTCTATCTACACCTGTAGTAAGTTTTTCAATCGTCTTATAAAATGATAAGGCAGCTTGGTATCTTGATTTTGCTACTTCCGGAAGGACTTGATCATTTGGGTCAGGCAACACTTGAATGGATGTTGAATCTTTATTTTCACCACAACTTATTACTAATTTGTAAGTTCCAGGCAATACAGAAATTCCCCAAGGTTCATCAGCATCCTCTTTTGGCTCGTTCCTACTTGGCATTCTAATACCTTTCCTTTCCAAACTCCAATAAATATGAGTGAATCCAGTATCAATTTCCGTTTTTGTGGTTCGAATTGTATCCAAATTCGAATCTATTACATAGAGAGTTGCTTTCTTTTTGTTGTCTTTTTTGTCCTCTTTTTTTTCTTCTTTTGATATTTTTGTAGAATCACTTTGGATTGTTTTCTCAATTTTTTTTTCTGATTGTTTCATCCACAACATAATGTTTGCACCAGTTCCTTTAGCATCTCCTTTGAAATAAGCATCAGCACCAAATCGAGCTCCTTCATACGATCTCCAATCAGCCAAATATGCTTTTGCAGGCTGAAATACGACAAATGGTTTATCAGCTATTTTTTTATTTGATTGTGCTAAAGCTCTTAAGGGCTCTAAATTATCCATTATCATAATTGATCTGCCAAAAGTACCTAAAATCAAATCATGGTCTCTTGGATGTATTTTCATATCATAAATCGGTACAGATGGCAATTCTTTCCATTTTATCCAATTATTTCCAGCATCTATACTATAATACAAACCCTTATCAGTTCCCAAAAACAGCAAATTGCCTTCAATGGGATCTTGCACAACGGACAAACAAAACCCTTCTACTTGCTTTTCATTTGCTAATCGTTTCCAAGTATTTCCATAATCTGAAGTATGATACAAGTATGGTTTCCAATCATTAAAACGATAATGGTTAACTACCACAAAAGCCTCTCCAGCATTTTTTATAGAAACCTCTATTTGTGGTATCCAAGCATTTTTGGGGCAATTAGGCATCTCATTTGATGTGTTTTTCCAAGTTTTTCCTCCGTCTTTTGTGATTTGCACATTGCCATCATCAGTACCGACCCAAATCACATTTTCATCAACAGGGCTTGGGGCAACGGCTAATATAGTACAATGATTTTCAGCACCAGTAATATCTGGCGTTAGCCCACCTGAGTCTTTTTGGGTCTTAATAGAATCATTAGTTGTAAGATCTGGTGAAATAATTTCCCAACTTTTTCCATTGTCCATGCTTTTATGAACGTATTGGCTACAAAAATAAATACCATTGTCATGGAATGGATTTTGTGCTAATGCAGAATTCCAATTGAATCTCAACTCTTTTCCATCTGGATGAACTGGTTTGAGATTTTCGGTAACTCCCGACTTTATGTCAAACAAGTTCAATTCTCCTCCTTGCGACATTGCATAGCCATATCTAATATTATTTCTAACGGGCATCACATCGAAACCATCGCCAAAAAGAACTTCTTTCCAATCGTAATTGCGAATACCGCCTGCCCTCCACACATTGGATGGACCCACCCAAGAGCCATTATCCTGCAAGCCACCATAAATATTATAAGGTATGGCATTATCCACATTCACATGATAAAATTGACCAACTGGTAAATTTTCAACAAAACGCCATGTTTTTCCTCCATCTCTTGTAATATTTAAACCTCCATCATTTCCATTAATTATAAATTCTGAATCATCGGGACTTATCCAAAAGGCATGATGATCTGGATGAATGACCCATCCTGCCCATGTTTCAAAATTTTTGCCTCCATCCTCACTTCTTGTGATTACAGTATGGATGCTATAAACTCGATTTTCATCTTTCGGATCCACATAAATTTCTGCATAGTAGAAAGGTCGGTCTCCCATGTTTTTGTCTGCCATTTTTTTCCATTTGTCCCCGCCATCATCACTTCTGTATAAAGCATTGTCCTTTGCCTCAACTAATGCATACACAACATTTGGTTTCGATTTACTGATTGCCAAACCAATTCTACCCAAATTTCCTTTAGGAAGACCATCTTCTTCTGTTCTTTTTGTCCAGGTATCGCCCCCGTCATAGCTAACATATAAGCCAGATCCTTTTCCGCCAGAGTTCATCGTCCAAGGTTTTCTTTGATACTCCCACATTGCTGCGATAAGTTTGTTCGGATTATTTTGATCCACCACTAATTCAGCACATCCAGTCAAATCGTTGACATACAATATTTTCTTCCAAGATTTTCCACCATCAGTTGTTCTGAAAACACCTCTTTCTTCATTAGGTCCCCAAGCTGAGCCAAGTGAGGCGGCAAACACTATATCGGGATTATCTCGATGAATGATTATGCGGTGGATAGTTCTTGTTTTTTCAAGACCCATGTTTTTCCAAGATTTTCCTCCATCAATTGATTTATATATTCCATCGCCACTATTCATCGAATTTCGAGGGTTTCCTTCTCCTGTACCAACCCAAATTTCATCGCTATTTTTTTGATTAATAGCAATTGAGCCAATTGCTTGAGTAGATTCTTTTTCGAAAATAGGGTCCCATTTTAGCCCTTCACTCGAAGATTTCCAAACTCCTCCCGATGCAGTTCCGACAAAGATTGTTTTGGGTGATTTCTGTACCACATCAATTGCTGTGACCCGACCGCTCATTCCAGAAGGTCCAATACTTCTAATATTAATACTTTTTTGTAAATTATATTCCAATTGTTGACTAAAAACTGAAAATGGAATTATTATACAAATAACTAATAGAAATCGAAACATAAAATGGCTGTTTGTAATAAATGAAAAATATAAATATTTGTAAAAATAGATTACAGATCTTTTATTTTTTATAAATTGGCAAGTTGATTCAAAATATTTTTATGAAAAATATCTTTTTGCTAATAATTGTCAATTTTATTTTTATTCAATTTGTAAATGCACAAAAGACATTTCCACAAAATGGACCTTATGATGTTCGCCAAGATTGGTATGCTATTACGAATGCAACAATTTATAAGAAATGGGATGAAAAAATTGAAAATGCATCTTTGTTGATAAAAAACGGAAAAGTAGAAGCCTGTGGAAAATCGGTAGTGATTCCAACTGGTGCCACCATTATTGACCTAAAAGGGAAGTATATTTATCCATCATTTATTGATTTATACTGCGATTATGGGATAGAGAATAATATTGATCCAAATTTGCCTAATAACAGAAGGAATAGATCTGGTGGACCTAACAATATGAGCAGTAAAAAAGGAGCATTTAGCTGGAATGAGGCACTAAAGTCCGAACAAAATGCAATTGAAATGTTTTTGGCTAACAAAGAAAAAGCAAAAGGATGGCTAAGCCAAGGATTTGGCTCGGTGCTGACCCACAAAATGGATGGAATTAGTAGAGGCACATCGACATTAGTTACCCTTGGTGATGACAATGAGCATGAATTAATTCTGAAAAGTAAGGCTGCACATCAATTATCCTTCAAAAAAGGTAGTTCGTCACAAGATTATCCTTCTAGCCTGATGGGTAGTATAGCTCTATTGCGGCAAACTTATTATGATGGGCAGTGGTACAAAAATCAAAATGAGGAAGTCAACTTATCTTTAGCAGCATGGAATGATCTTCAACCCCTTTGTCAGATATTTGATGTGGATGACAAACAAGATTTGTTGAGAGCAAGTAAATTGGGTAAAGAATTCGCTGTAAATTATATCATCAAAGGAGCTGGGGACGAATATCAAAGATTGGATGAAATTAAAGCAGCAGGAAATCCATTGATTCTTCCAATAAACTTTCCAAATGCTATGGATGTTGAGGATCCTTTGCAGGTTAACAGCGTTAACTATGGAGATTTACTCCATTGGGAGCTGGCACCAACTAATCTTGGCTTAGTAGATAAAGCTGGAATAGAATTCTGCATTACATCTTTTGGATTAAGCAAGAAGGAAGATTTTTTGTTAAATCTTAAAAAAGCAATTTCTTACGGGCTTAGTGAAGATGCAGCTCTGAAAGCATTAACTGCCACTCCAGCTAAATTAATTTCTGTTGAAAATATTATTGGTAGTTTGGAAAATGGAAAAGTAGCAAATTTTATCATTACTAACACTAATATTTTCTCAAAAGATGGAAAAGTTTTGAATAATTGGGTGAATGGAAAACCTGTCTTACAAAATGATTTAGAGCCATTGATAATTTCGGGAAATTATAATTTAATTTTGGATGGAAATGTATATAAAGCTATTGTAAAAAACAATTCTATCAAACCCGATATTTCTTTTAAAATGAACGATAGCACAGATATAAAATTGGAGGTACAACTTACTGATAATTTGTTGGTTGCTACATTTCAGAACCCAGATAAGTCTGGAATTACGAGATTGCAAGGTGTGATAGAAAATAAAATTAATGGAGTAGGTATCAATTCAAATAATAGGCAATTCAATTGGTCAATGGAGTATTTGAATGCATCAAATATGGATTCTAGCACTCAAGATAAAAAGCCTAATATAGCCGAATTGGGCAAAGTGGTTTATCCTTTTATGACTTATGGTTGGACTAAAAAGCCAACAGCTAATAATTATCTCATAAAAAACTGTACAATTTGGACAAATGAAATTGAAGGCAAGTTAATTAATACGGATTTGTTATTACAGAATGGAAAAATTGCAAAAGTTGGAAAAAATATTTTTGAACCAAATGCAATAATTATAGATGGAACAGACAAACAAATAACTGCTGGAATTATTGACGAACATTCACATATTGCAGCATCAAGAGGGATAAATGAAGGGACACAAGAAAGTTCTGCGGAAGTAAGAATAGGTGATATCATAAATGCTGATGATATAAATATTTATAGACAATTAGCAGGAGGAGTAACTACTTCTCACATTTTGCATGGCTCTGCCAATCCAATTGGCGGTCAAACACAACTCATCAAATTAAGATGGGGCTACAGTCCAGAAGCAATGAAATTTGAAGGTGCTGATGGATTTATCAAATTCGCATTGGGCGAAAATGTGAAAAGAGCAAGTTATCAAGACCCCAACAATAGATTTCCACAAACTCGGATGGGCGTAGAACAAGTTTATAATGACTATTTTACTAGAGCAAGAGAATATGAAAGGATAAAGAAATCTGGAAAACCATATCGAAAAGACTTGGATCTCGAAGCTATTCTAGAAATATTAGATAAAAAGAGATTCATCACATGCCATTCTTATGTTCAAAGTGAGATAAATATGTTGATGAAAATGGCTGAGAAACATAGTTTTAGAGTGAATACATTCACACATATTTTAGAAGGCTACAAAGTGGCAGATAAGATGGTAAGGCATGGTGTAGGTGGTTCTACCTTTTCTGATTGGTGGGCATACAAACATGAGGTGTATGATGCTATACCTTATAATGGAGCTTTGATGCACGACCAAGGAGTAGTAGTAGCATTTAATTCGGATGATGCAGAAATGGCAAGAAGACTCAATCAAGAGGCTGGGAAAGCAATTATGTATGGAAATGTAAAGGAGGAAGATGCACTTAAATTTGTAACATTAAATCCTGCAAAACTATTGCATATAGATCATAGAGTTGGTAGTATTAAAGTAGGAAAAGATGCCGATGTGGTGATTTGGAGTGGACATCCATTATCAGTTTATAGTAAAGCTGAAATGACTTTTGTTGATGGTATAAAATTTTATGATAGATCTGAAGAATCTAAAGTAATCAATCAATTTAATGCAGAAAAATTCAGGTTAATTCAGAAAATGATGGAATCCAAAAAAGCTGGTAATAAAGTGAATCCAATCAAGAACCGACCTCATCGCTACTATCATTGCGAAGACATTGAAGACGAAATGGGCGATGTGCAATCTTTACATTAAAATAGAAAAAAAATATTAGTGCCAGTTAGTAATTTCAGTTATTAACTGGCACTTTAAGAAATTATTTTTCTCTATCAATCAACCTACTAGATACTCTAAGGAAATCCATTTCTGTTACAATACCTACCAGCTCATCCTCTTTTACAACTGGCAAACAACCTATTTTTTTGGATCTCATTATTTCTAATGCCTCTTTTATGGTCGTTTCTGGCGAAATTGTTATCGGGTCTTTTATCATTATGTCATCTACACAAGTCACCTCTTTCTCTCCAGGAATGTTTTGTCGCACAAAGTGTCTTAACAATAATCTTGAAGTGACTAAACCAACTATATGCCCCTTTTCGTCCTCAACTGGCATATATCTTATTTTTCGCCAATCCATTAATTCAGCTACAAGCCTAATAATGTCATCTTTTTGGACTGTGAATAAGTCCGTTTGCATAAATTCCTCTATCTTGATAGTGGATGGATGATATTCTTCCAAATCTAATAATTTAGGTTCTTCCCAAGTATGGACAGGTTTGTCCTGCCATTGATTTTTCACGATTGATGAGGTCATTACAGTGATTGCTTCATCTGGAGTTACTTCTTTGGATAATTTTGAGTAGGTTCGGAGCATCCACCTTGCTCCAGTCATATTGCTTTTTGCTCTTTCTTCTATGATGCCTAAGTAATGGTCTATATCTTTTGCATCCACACCTTGTATTTGAAGTCCTTTTTTAGCAAGTGGCAATAACTCTTTCTGAATGAGGTCAATAGCAGTAATTTTTGAATCTTTGAACCAATTGAACTTCGTATCAATTCCAAATTGAGCAGATTTCATAAAATTATCCCTAATGTCTTCATAACTGAGCAATTTGGTAATATCATCTATTTCACTTGCCATCCCAACCATACTTCCTAGCCAAAAAGCTGCATTTGCAGTAGCATCCACCACACTTGGTCCTGCTGGCAACACTCTACATTCGATTCTTAAATGCGGTTTTCCATTTTCACTAATGCCATAGCAAGGCCTGTTCCATCGATACACTGTAGAATTATGAACTTGTAATGCTTTCAGTTTTGGCACTTTGCCTTTGTGAATGGTTTCTAATGCATCTTCTTCTATATCGCCACCGAGAAGTACTCTGAATCTTGCTATATCTTCTTTATATATTTCTAAAATGGAATTTCTCAACCAATCTTTTCCAAAATTCACCCTCGGACTTCGTTCCCTCATGTGGTCGTAACTAGCCCTTGTGTCCAAGGATTGCTGGAATAAAGCTATTCTAGTTTCGTGCCATAGTCTCCTACCAAAAACAATAGGCGAATTAGCTGCAATTGCAATTGCTGGTGCTGCTAAAGTTTGCGAAATATTATACATCTGCACGAACTTAGCTGGAGAAACCTGTAAGTGTACTTGGAAACTTGTGTTACAGGCTTCTAATAAAGGAGAATTATGTTTTACTAACAACTCATCTATTCCCGACAATTTCAATTCATAAGCACTATTTCTCAACTGAAGATTTATGGCTTCCATCAGTGCCTTATATCTAGGATTTGGAGTTAGATTATGCATTTCCAAATCAAATTTACGAAGAGTTGGAAGAATACCAGTTAAGATAACTTCTGCTCCAAATTCTTTCAGAGCTTCTCGTATTAGTTGCAGACCATTTCTGTTTTCATTATTCAATTGAGTTAAGCAATCTCCCGTAAAAACTCTAGGAGTTAGATTGGTCTCTAAATTGAATTTTGCCAACTCGGTGCCACACCATGATTCATAATCTTTCATTTTTGCAAGCACCGACATATTAATTGGGGCAGGTTTGAACGTTTTATTATCGACCAGACACATTTCTTGTTCTGCACCTATTCTGACAATGTCACTTTCGAACCAATCGTTGTCTAGCATATATTCTAATGCTTGCACATCTTTCAGTAAGTGACTGACAAATAGCTGCATCTGAGATGCTGTTTTTACTAAAGATACATTTTGTTCGCCCATTAAATCCTATTTTTCGTATATAAATGCTTAAAAATATAGAAATTTACTATAAAATCAAATTTATGCAACAAAAACAAATTTTTTTTTTATTATTTATAGCTTTCATTTTTGTAAATGGATGCTCAAAAGACCCACATTATCTATTTGAAATGGGCTTCCAGCGAGATTTTGAAATTAAAGCTGGATTAAATACAGTAGAAGAACATAATTTTGTGCTTAATAATTTTAATGTGGATACTGCTGGAAATATTGGTTCTAGGGGATTGACTTATAGTAAAGTGAATGGCATATTTCCTTCTACAATGGTTCTCCAAAATGTATCTAGCGGCACAGCACTTAATTTTTTATATGATGTGTCTGTATTAATTGTGGATAGAGAAAATCCAAATGTCTATTTAGAAGCTTTTTATAGAGAACCTGTACCGACAGATACTGGAATTCAATTAGATTTGATACCTACACTTGCAGATTTCAAGCAAGTACTTATTAAAAATAATTTCAATGTGAGAGTCAAGTTCAGACTAAGAAATAATTCACCTGAGTTTATTACAGCTAGATTAATTTTTAAATTAGGCGTGAAATAATGGAATTTATTTACAATTCCTTTGTTATTATTTCATAAAACATTGAAATATTATATATATAATTTATTTTTGCAGAAAAATAATAGGCATTATTTCATTTTATGATAAAACAGCTATTCGTTTTAATATTATTTGTGATCTTTTCATCAACCAATTCTTCTGCACAGGAGTTCAGGGTGTTGGTGAGTGCCTATGTGGATAAAGTGCCACTTACACAGTTTTCTGATGCAGGAATAGAAAACATATCTGTCAATAGCGATCAGAATAATATTTTTAGATATTTCATCGGTAATTTTAAATCGAGATCTGATGCTGAACGGGCTAAAAAGGATGCAATCAAAAAAGGTTTTATGAATGCTCAAGTGATTGATATGGAAGAGCAAAGAGCATTGTGCGGCACTCCTTGTCCTTATATTTCTCAATCCTCAATGTTCGTTGGTTCCAGTACCGAAAAAATCTATTTGAGAAGCATACAATTCGATCATGAAAAGACGATTATTAAGCCAGAAGCTGGAAAAGAACTCGATCATTTGTTCGAAATCATGAGGGAGCATCCTGATTATTTGGTACAGATTATCGGACACACCGAAGGTCAGTCGAAAGAAGATGTACAGATGGCAATCTCAATGAGGAGGCTGAGGACAGTTCGTAATTATTTAATATCAAAAGGAATACCTGCCCATCGTTTCAAATCTAGGGTTATCACCAAACCTGAAGGAGATCCAGAATCAAAAAAGAATGAGCGGTTAGTGATGATAGCACTCATCAATGCCAAAGGAGAATTGATGCAAGACATGATTATTAGATAATATGCAAGCCATGATTTTTGCTGCTGGGCTTGGCACTCGGCTTCGCCCAATCACTCTTACAAAGCCAAAAGCTTTAGTGGAAATTAATGGAATGACTCTTCTTGAAATTGCAATATTAAGATTGAAATCTATTGGTTGTCAAGAAATTATAATCAATATTCATCATTTTGGGCAACAAATCAAGGATTATATTCAGCAGAAAAATCAATTTGGGTTAAAAATATTATTTTCGGACGAAACAGATCAATTGTTGGATACTGGTGGTGGTCTTAAGAAAGCAGCATGGTTTTTCAATACCGAACCATTCTTTGTTTATAATGCTGATATTCTGTCGAATATAGATTTGTCGGAAATGTATAACTATCATTTGGACAGTAAAGCTATAGCTACTTTAGCTGTAAAAGAACGAACCTCATCACGTCAACTGCTTTTTGACACTAATGAAATATTATGTGGGTGGGAAAATAATAACTCTAGTGAAAAAATAATTTGCAGAGATGCAGAAAAGTTGCAACCATTGGCATTTAGTGGGATTCATGTGATAAATCCTTCAATTTTTAGTTTTTTTCCTAAAAAGGAAGTTTTTTCAATTATTGATTTATATTTAGAGGTTGCCAAAACAGCGGTAATAAATGGATTTCGACATGATGACACTTTCCTTTTAGATGTTGGAAAAATAGATAGTCTTGAAACTGCTTCGAATTATGTGCAACAGTTATTTCCAAAATTATAAGATTTAGGTGAAAAAGAAATTTTATACACCCGAAATGGCTTATGCAAAACTTCAGCAATATTGTGTGTATCAAGAACGTTGCCACCAAGAGGTTCGCTATAAATTAATTGAATTGGGAATATTTGGTTCTGCTTTAGAAGAAATTATTGCAAGATTAATAGAGGAGAATTTTTTGAATGAAGAGCGTTTCGCTAAAGCATTTGCAGGAGGAAAATTCAGAATAAAACAATGGGGAAGGATAAAAATAAGGTTGGAATTAAAGCAAAGAAATATTTCTAATTATTGTATTCAAGAAGCATTAAAAGAGATAACAGATAAGGATTGTATGGAAACAATCACTTCAATTATCCAAAAAAAGTGCAATTTAGAACAAAATACGATTGTTGATCCAAAATTTAGGAATAGTATCTACCAGCTTCTTGCAAGGAAAGGATTTGAAAATCAATTGATTATGGAAGTAATGAATCTGTTCGATCAAGAACTTTGATTTGCTACAAAGCTAGTATTTATAGCGGTTTCACCACTTTTCAGCCTGCATTTTGTCCATTAAGTCGATTTTATCTTTATTTACAGACTATTTGCATTTTATCAAATTTCTCAACTCAAAAACCAATTTCAATATTAGAATAAAAATGGTATTAGGTTAATCTGCATTTTTGCTTCAAGCCTATGTTTAGCTTAAGTTATTTTTCAATAATAATTTCGTCAATCTTAAAATTCATTTCTAAATCTAAATAAGTTCTTAAAATTAAGTCAAGATCTTTATTTGACATAATTACTTTTTCATTTGTTGTGCCTATATTTTCTATAATTGAATAATCAAAATTTCTCTTAATTACTAATTTATTATAATTTTTCTTATTTGAATTGTACTGATTAGTATTTGGCGGATAATAATTATAACTTTTAAAATGGTTGACTGCAAAATTTCTAATATCATCAAAAGTCAATGAATATTTTTCAAAAAATTGTTTTTCTTGATCCGTTAAACCAATATTCCATAAAAGTTTTCTCGTCAATCCAATTTTTTGAATTTCATCTGTAAATTTATAATCTATTGAATTATCAAGTATAAAAGGCAGAATTTCATTATTTTTATGAAATTCTTTAATTGCTTTTATTTTTCTAAATCGTTTACTAATTTTAAGGAATATGAAGTCTTCATTTTGTTGTTTAACATTTACCCATAGAGGAAATTTTCCATTATATGAAGCTAGAGTTTCTATAACTTGATCTAATGATAGTTTAATATCTGATTTTGCCGGCAATACCCACCTATTAATAATTTCATCTAAATTATTCTTTGGAGCTTCATTTTTTTCACTACATGGAATAATAACATATGTCATATTTTCTAATAAAACTTCTTTTGCTGAACTATTTTTAAATGTTTTATATAGTTGATTTTTTAAAAATTTTTTATCATCCATATTGTAATAAATAATTCTGATTTATATCAAATATATTTATTATTTCCAGTAGCATTTGAATTTGAAATTTAGACAAAAGAAATTATTTTTAATTCTAAATAAATTGATGACGATTAATTTTAAGCTTTATAAATTCAAATATCCTATTCAATTTCAACTTCATCACCTAAACTTGGAATTTCAATGCTTTTGCCTTCAAAGCCGTTGTGATGTAAATATTCTTTAAAAGAAGTTTGCCTTTCGTATTCACCATGTACTAAGAATATTGTTTTTGCAGAATTTGTTTGATTAGATAAAAAGGCTGTCATTTCCTTCCTGTCGCCATGTGCTGAAAATGAATCCATTACGAAAACTTCTGCATTAACTTGTTTTATTTGTCCGAATAATGACAATTCTTTGCCGCCAGCCATTAAAATCCCGCCTGGAGAGTTCGGGGTGCAATAACCCACAATCAGAACACCATTTCTAGGATTCTCTATATTATTGAGCAAATGATGCTTCACTCTTCCTGCATTAGCCATGCCAGAAGCACTAATGATGATGCATGGATTATTGAAGGAATTGATTCTTTTGGATTGTCGAATATCTCGAACATATTTCAAATTGTTGAATCCAAATGGATTGGAGTCATACATTAAATATTTGAAAGTTTCTTCATCAAAACACTCTGGGTGAGCAGCAAAAATATCAGTAGCATTCACTGCCAAAGGGCTATCAATATATACTGGAATGTTTGGCAATTCTCTTGCATTAGATAGTTGATCCATCATATAGATCAATTCTTGAGTCCTCCCTACACTAAATGCTGGGATAATGAGCTTGCCTCTTTTTTCCACACAAATCCGATGAATAATATCTCGAAGTGTATTTAATTCGTTAGGAGCAGATTGATGTTCTTTATTACCATAAGTAGATTCACAAATAATGTACTCAGCTTCAAGCATTTGAACAGGATCTCTAAGGATTGGTCTGTTGGGTCTTCCAATGTCGCCAGTAAAGTCTAATCGGATGGTTCGATTATTTTCTTTTATATGCAATGATACATTTGCACTTCCCAAAATATGACCTGCATCTCTAAACAATACCTTCACAGATGGATGTACATGAAATGAGTTATCATAACCATAAGATACGAATTGCTTCATGGTTTTATAGACATCTGTCACAGTATATAGAGGTTCTTTACGGAGTGGGAGATTATTTTTTTTTGCTTTTCGATTATAATATTTGAAATCTTCTTCTTGTATTTTCGCACTATCCACCAATAATATTGACGTTAAACCCTTTGTTGGGTGTGTACAAAAAATGGAACCAGTGAAACCATTTTTGACTAACTTTGGCAATCTGCCACAATGGTCGATATGGGCATGAGAAAGAATGACACAATCAATTTCATGAGGTTTGAAAAAGAATTTATCATTAAAATCATCTAAATTATCATTTTCTCCTTGGTATAATCCGCAGTCTAATAATATTTTATATCCATCTTGGAGTGTGATTAAATGACAACTTCCTGTTACTTCTCTTGCAGCGCCACAGAATTTCAACTTCATTTTTATATTATTTAACTAATGTTTGATTGTATTTTATTTTTTATATTCAATACCTTTTGGTTCAATTTATTAAAAAAAGCTTCTCTACTTTTTGAGTTCTGTATTGAAATATTATTTGATTTTTCTAATACTTTATCGAACCAATCTTTGATGTATTTTGCCATTCTTTCATCGACAGTTCTGATAAAATTTGGGTTGGCTAAAGTGCTAAAAACCATTTTAATGCCTGGCGTTTCTACATATATGGTATTGTTGGTATGCACCATTTCGTTATGATACAATTCGAAGGATGCACCTGGAAATTTTTCACCTAATTTAGGATTGAGTTTGTAGCCATGTTCTGCCATCAATTTCATGTGATCCACCCATTGTTGCAAAATATCGCACAACCTAAGGGCATCATTGTTATTCTCAAAACTCCCAATACTGAAGTGATAATCTATTTGAGCAATTGTATTATCTAAGATATTAATATTCCATAACTCAAGGCTAGGCATGGAGTTGTAATTTCTAGAAACTTCGTTGGCAATATCCAAAACTTTGGAAGGAATCAACTCAAATGAAAACTTGAGATTTTTGGTATATTCCATTTCCCAAATCGTATATCCAAAATTATATAGCTTGAAAGAAATGAGTTCGGGGAAAAGGCAATAATAGAAAAATGGTATTTCTGAGGATGCATAATAGACTTTCACATTCGGAATTCTGGACATTTTGTGAGTGTCCATGTATATTTCGGTAATATAATCTTCGTATGTGGTGACGTGTCTTGAAAAATCATTAAAACTAAAGGTGACAGATTTTGCATCACCCCAAATAAAGGAGTCTATTGAAATGTTAAATTTTTTGGCTAAAATAACTATTTCGTCAGGTGTGAAATGGGAATCACCTCTCATTCGCCTATACACTCCATCTTTTCCTACACCGAGTAAATTCGAAATACTTTCGATTACTTCAGACTTTTTAGAAAACTGACATAAAATTGCATCAATGATTTTTTTTTGCATAAGTTATTCAAATTCAATGAGTACAGCATTTTTATCTACAGCCTTACCTTTCTCTACCAAAACTTTTTTAATTTTTACATCTGAGGCAGCTTTTAGGATATTTTCCATTTTCATAGCTTCTAATATCACCAACGGCTCTCCTTTCAAAATGGAATCACCAGCTTTTACCATCACATCTATTACCAAACCAGGCATAGGTGATTTAATATTATTTTGTTTTTTTTCCGACTTAGATTTCAAGCCTAATGAATTGGCTAGTTGATCGTACTTATCCACAATATTTACTTTGTAAGGCAAACCGTCCAAAATGATTTTAAAGGTTTTATTTCCCTCCTCGATTATTTCTACATCGTAATATTTATTCCCAACCAATACTTTTTGAGTTTGCTTATGCACATCCAACTCAATGTCAGCTAAATCTGATTTAGTAATATTAAATTCGTAAATGCCATCATTTACTACTACTTGGAATGGATTTTCTTTTTGCATCATCTTTTCCTAACTTTATCATGAACCGCGATTCAAATATAGTATATATGATGTACACTAGGAAGAAAGGAACTAGAAATAATGGTCCGCTTGGATGAAATATTTTGTGATACCAAAATACAAGTCCAATAGATAAAAATAATTTGGAAAGAACGGATAACATTATAATACCTGTAAATAATTGTTTATTAGAGCTTTGTGATGATTTTTGAGCAATTAAAAAGGTAATAATTAATAATAATACAAAAAAAATTATTGAAAAATAACCTAATCTAGAATTACTAGCCCAATCATTCGAATATAATCCTGCAAGATAAATAAGAGCAATTATGAATAGAGAAATTATTGATAACTGATAGATAAATTGCTTAAAAGACATATCGAACAATGACTATTTAGTATTATTTAGTAACCTCTTAAAAAAAATGTATAAACCGCCAATTGTGAATATTAATGCAAATATTACTGTAATTATTGGTGATTTATTTTGGAAATACTCATCTAGTTTTTTTCCGACCCAAGTGCCTACAACTACTGTAAGCACTAACTGGAATGCTACAGAAGAATAAAATCCATAGCTATTAGCTGTTGACTTTTTTGAAGGCTTGTTCTCCATTATTAGCTGGTTTTTGAACGACAGGTTTGCTAGTTTCATTCATATTACAGACCACATTAAATATTGCCCCAGACTGAACGACCAACTTGTTGGTTTTGATATCGCCATTCACATTTGCAGTTTCTTTCACATGAAGTAAGTCATTCACTTTCAAATTTCCCTCAAATTTTCCTTCAATAATTGCATTTTCACATCGCACTTCACCGTCGATAAAACCAGTTGGACCAATAATTACTTTTGCTTTGCAAGTCAGGATACCTTTGATAATGCCATCAATTCTAATATCATTTTCAGAACTTATCGTACCCTCAAGTACAGTTCCTTTCACCAAACTATTCAGAGCATTAGGATTAGTAAAGGTGTTAGTTGATTTAGTTTCCTCAGTTTTTTTATTTAATCCAAACATATCGACCGATTTTAATAGGATTGATAATCAAAAATCTATCCATTTTTAATAAGAGGGACAAAATTAAAGCCACTTTCTACAAATGTACAAATTAATCTTAAAAAAAGTGATTTGAAAGAAAAACTTATAGAATTCACAGATTAATATTATCAAATTATTTTCAATAGGTTTTAGTTTTTAGATAATATTCAAATTAATTTATGATAAATAAAATTAGATTTATATTTAATAGTACACTTTCAATAAGATTAGAATTGATTGGCTTAATATAAAGGTATCAATCTTGTAAAGTATTATTCCTTATTGATTTGTTATTCAATCATTTGCAATCTAGTTTAAATGTTTTAAGAAATTTATTTTTTTTATTTTGGTTTCTTTTTAAATATAGATTAACATTTTACAAATAAATGCTTTAATAATTAAAAATTATTATTGAAACATTTTTATAAACTATTCCTTTTCTTTTTTGTATTAATAAACAGTTTAAAGTTAATTTTGTCATTCAAAAATTATAAAAATGTATCCACCGGATTTAGTTGCCCCAATGAGTAAAGAGTTAAATGACATAGGTGTTGATAGCCTAGTGAATGTAGAGGATGTGAATAAAGTGTTTGATAATAAAGAAGGTACGTTTTTGCTGGTCGTGAATTCTGTATGTGGATGTGCTGCTGCAAATGCAAGACCTGGGGTTCGATTATCCTTGCAAAATGATAAAAAACCTGATCATGCCTACACAGTTTTTGCTGGTGTTGATTTAGATGCTACAAAAGCTGCTAGAAATCACATGGCTCCATTTCCACCATCTTCTCCTTCAATTGCTCTTTTCAAAAATGGCGAATTGGTTCACTTTTTAGAAAGACACCACATTGAAGGAAGATCTGCTCAAGTGATTGCAGATAATTTGAAAATGGCTTATGAGCATTATTGCTAAACTATGCAGCCACTTTCAATAGTTTCTTATAATGTAAATGGTATCCGAGCTGCTTTCAATAAAGGCTTTGTCGAATGGTTGAAAAACGGAAATTATGACCTAGTTTGCCTTCAAGAGATTAAAGCTGAAGCAGATCAAATTGATATTCCAGCATTAGAGCAGTTGGGATACCATTGCTATTGGTTTTCTGCTCAAAAAAAAGGATATAGCGGAGTTGGGATTTTATCTAAAATCAAACCTGACAATGTAGTTTATGGCTGTGGAATAACAGAATATGATCAAGAAGGACGAATGTTAAGAGCTGACTTTGGAGATAGAAGTGTATTTAGTTGCTATTTTCCATCTGGCACAAGTGGTGAAGTTCGTCAGGATGTGAAAATGAAATTCTTAAGCGATATTCAAGAATGGTTCGATCAATTTAAAAAGGAGAGAAGCAAACTCATCGTCTGTGGCGATTATAATATTGCCAATCACGAAATAGATATTCACGACCCCAAAGGAAACAAAAAAACGAGTGGTTTTTTGCCCGAAGAAAGAGCTTGGCTCACCAAGTGGTTCCAATCGGGATTTATTGATAGCTTCAGAAAAGTAAATCCAGATAAAGTAGAATATAGCTGGTGGACTTATCGGATGAATGCCAGAGCTAATAACAAAGGATGGAGAATTGATTATATTTCGATAACGGATAACTTAAAAGACGAAGTGAAATCAGTTCGTCATCTTAACGATGCAGTTCATTCCGACCATTGTCCTGTCTGGATGCAATTGGGTCAGTAATGCGAATTGCAGTAAATACTAGATTTTTGCTACCCAACAAACTGGAGGGTATCGGAAGATTCACTTTTGAAATCGTTTCAAGAATGGTCATCAATCATCCAAACGATGAATTTATTTTGTTTTTTGATCGACCCTTCGACCCAAAATATATTTTTGCAAAAAATATAACTCCAGTTGTACTTTTTCCACCAACTCGTCATCCACTTTTGATTGTTTCTTGGTTCGAATGGGCAGTTCGAAGGGCGTTGAAGAAATACAAAGCGGAGGTGTTTTTTTCTCCCGATGGATTTTTGAGCTTGAGTAGTTCTGTGAAGACAGTAATTGTCACACATGATTTGGCTTACAAACATTCCTCTGATAAAGTGAATCTTGTTGTTCAGAAATTTTATGAAATACTCACGCCAAAATATTTAGTCAAAGCAAAAGAAATTATTACTGTTTCTGCGTTCACCAAAAATGATATTTCTCGTTTTTTCCCATCTATTAAAGACAAAATCAGCGTAGTTTATAATAGTTGCAACGAAAATTACAAACCAATTTCTCCAGAAGAACAAGCCAATGTTCGACAAAAATATTCTGATGGAAAGCCCTACTTTGTGTATTTGGGAGCAGTGCATCCAAGAAAGAATGTGCATCGACTTATTGCAGCATTCGATCAGTTTAAGAATGCAACCAATTCTGATTTCAAATTAATCATTGTAGGGAATTTTGCTTGGAAAACTGGGGAAGTGCTTACTGCTTACAACAATGCTACATATAAGAAAGACATTATTTTAATGGGTTACATCCCCGAAGATATTTTGCCAAACATTATCGGAGCAGCTTATGCTATGACCTACCTTTCCCTTTTCGAAGGTTTTGGCTTGCCAATTGTGGAGGCGATGAATTGCGAAATTCCGATCATAACGGCAAATGTTGCGTCAATGCCAGAAGTTGGTGGTGATGCTGTGCTATTAGCAGATCCGTACTCAATAGATGATATTGCTCAGAAAATGAGGTGGTTATATGAAGATAAAAATTTATATTTCAACTTAATAAATAAAGGGAAAGTACAAAAAAATAAATTCAATTGGGATCGTTCTGCAAATGAAGTATATGATATTTTGAAAAAAGTGTTAGGTTGAAATAAAATAAATAACAATGAAAACCTCATTAATACTAATTTTTCTGATTTCTTTTCAAATTTCAAAAACATTAAAATTCATTAAATTATGAGAACCATATATTTAATATTTACCTCATTTTGGTTACATTCATTGTTTGGTTATTCTAATAAAATCGAAATTGACACCACTTTATTGCCTGATTATCAATTATCTTTAGCCTCTGAAGATCAAGTTTTCGAATTGCCAACACCCGACAATTTGGCATTTACAGATACGGTACTTACCAAAGGAAAAGGTAATAATGGTTTGGCAAAATATAATGGCTATGGAAAAGCTATAAAAAATGGACTGGAATGGAAAGGTGGGTGTATTTTTAAAATTCTTGATCCACCATTAAATAATATACATAAAGTAGCAATAAGTTTTGTTGTTTTTGATAAAATCACAAATGTTCAAAAACAAGATTTATCAATTGTATTAGTAGAGGATTTAGAAATTGGTAAAAATATTAATATTAAAGAATACAATTTTCATAAGACAATGAATATTGATTATGCTAGGTATGCTGATGTCTTAGAAGACGGATGTGCAACAGCGGCAACTTACCATGTGGATGAACGCTATACCTCATTTATTCGTGTTGTGGACTATAATAAAGATACTAAGCTATTAAAGGCAAGATTCAAAATACATTTGAAGCTCCATTCTATTGATGATAATGATGTAAATGAAAAAGATTTTCCCAAAGAAATCATTTTTGATGATGGCATCATTTATGCTTTAAATCTAGCCGAATAATAAAGTGACAAAACCAGAGTGAACAAAAGCACTCTGGTTTTTTATTTTGCCATTCGATCTGGGTTATCTTTCAAAAATGCACCCCAACCCGAATAGCTTTTTTGACCAGATATTTTTGATGTGGACTGAAAAAAATGACATACTGCAGCTGCTAAAGCATCCGTTGCATCCAAAAACTTACTGGAAACTTCTTGTTTTAATATTGTATTTAACATGGCTGCCACTTGCTCTTTGGCAGCATTACCATTACCAGTGATGGATTGTTTTATTTTTTTTGGGGAGTACTCCGTTACAAACAGCCCTTTCATCATAGCAGAAGCCATTGCTACTCCCTGAGCCCTACCTAATTTGAGCATCGACTGTGGGTTTTTTGCATAAAATGGGGATTCGATTGCTAACTCTGTAGGCTGATGTTCTTGGACGATATGCTGTATTTTTTCATAAATCAACTTCAATTTATAACTTTGGTCTTTCGTATGTCCCATCGTAATCACACCAATATCAATGAGTTGCATTTGTTTTTGATAAACCTCCACTACAGCATAGCCCAACACATTCGTTCCAGGGTCAATGCCCAATATTCTGTATTTTGTGAGTATCTCTACTTTTTTCAAGAAAATTTTTGAGCAAATATAAGGTCATTCTCCTATTATGTTTGTGAGTACTATCAATTTTGAATTATATTTGTATTGCTTTATTCGCTTATCATCATAAATTTTAGCAGGTTATGAATAAATTAATGTTTTGCATTATATGGATTGTCGCCTTTACAACATTTTCAAAGGCTCAAAATTTCTGTGACAACCGTTTTCTTTGCCAATGCTCCGACATCAAATCGGACAAAGATGTTGTGTATAAAGAAGCTCCAGATTATAACGGGGTGAATCAAAAACTTAAATTGGATATTTATACGGCTGACGATGCTTTTCAATTGAAAAAGAGACCTTTAGTGGTGTTTGTTCACGGCGGTGCATTTGTGGCTGGGAACAAAACTGACTTCGCCACTGGTTGCGAAGCCTTTGCAAAATTGGGTTATACTGCAGCAACGGTGCAATATCGATTGGGATATTCAGGATCCAATAATGGCTGTAACGCTGCAAATTGGACAGAAATGAAAAAGGCATTTTATAGAGCTATGCAAGATACTCGAAGTGCAATTCAATACTTAGTGGATAATTCGGAAAAATATAATATTGATACCAATAATATCATCCTTTTTGGATATAGTGCTGGAGCTGTAACAGTCTTACACACAGCCTATTGCACTCAGCAAGAAATGAATACCTACGATTCTACAATCGTAAAATCTTTGGGTCCATTGCCTAGTTTTGGAGGAAAATTGAGTGGAGTGGTTTCTTTGGCTGGGTTTTTGGGGTCAACAGACTTTTTAAGTGGAGACGATAAAAATATTCCATTATTAATGTATCACGGTACTTGTGATTTTATTGTTGGGTATGATGCCATCAATTGTCTTCCACTTTGTTCTACTGCATTTCCAGTAGTTTATGGCTCTTTACCAATTTCCAAAAAAGCTAAGGAAATTGGTTTGCCTTATCAATTTATCACCTATTGTGGGCAGGGGCATGATTTGCTACCGACTCTTGCATTACCAATCACTTGTAATTCAATTGATTTCATTCAAAAAAATGTATTGTGCAATCAGCCAATTACTAATAGCTTATTAAGCTATATCCCTACTGGATTGGATGCTTCTTGTAATAGTTGCAACAAACCACCAGTAAATTCTGTTCCAATAGGTACATCCATTTGTGGGTTGCCTTGTGATGCCTCATTGGGCTATTGTAAATTAGCCAATGATGTTGAGTCTATTGATAATCAGGTAGTTGAAATTTTTCCAAACCCAGTTGATAACTCAATTACTTTAAAATATTCGGATGATTTGGTCATTCATAGAGCTTTTGTGATAAATTCGATCGGACAATTGAGTTTTGTGAACATAAATCAAGGGAGTATTTCAACATCAATGCTCGAGAAAGGAATTTATTGGTTGAAGTTGGAAACCAACAAAGGAGATAAAATTTTAAAATTTGTAAAATAATATAGAAAATGAATTTGGAAGAAAAAGTGATGGCTGCATTAAAAGATGCAATGAAGGCAAAAGATGCTGTAGCTTTGGATAGCATTCGAGCTATTAAGTCAGCAATATTATTAGCGAAAACGGATGGCTCTGGCAAACCTATTGATGAGGCAAAAGAAATTCAAATCTTACAAAAATTGGTGAAATCAAGAAGAGAATCACTAGAGATATACGAAAAACAAGGAAGAAATGACCTAGCAGCAACAGAAAAAAATCAAATAGCTGTAATAGAAAAATTCCTTCCTGCACAATTGTCACCAGAGGAAGTTGAAGCAATAATAAAAAATGTTTTAACAGAAGTTGGAGCTACTTCACCAAAAGATATGGGAAAAGTGATGGCAGCTGCGAATCAAAAATTGGCTGGCAAAGCCGATGGGAGAATGATTTCTGAAATCGTAAAAAAACTATTGAATTAATGCTAAGTATTGATCCGAAATCTACCCCACAAAAAGATATGCACCAATATCTTTTGGCTTCAGTTGCTCCTCGCCCAATAGCATTTGTGAGTACGATTGATGAAGATGGGAATGACAACTTGGCACCTTATAGTTTTTTTAATGCTTTTAGCTCCAATCCACCGATAGTGGTTTTCAGCTCCAACCGCCGATCAGATAATAATACTACTAAAGATACTTTGCATAATATTGAGCAAAACATGGAAGCGGTTATTAATGTGGTGAGTCATGACATTGTTCGTCAAATGACATTAACAAGCATTGATTTTGATAAGGGAGTAAGTGAATTTGTTAAAGGAGGTTTTACACCTATCCCATCAGATATTGTAAAACCTTCAAGAGTAAAAGAATCTCCTGTGCAAATGGAATGCAAGGTTGATCAAATCATCCCACTTGGAACTGGTCCTGGTGCAGGTCATTTGATCGTCTGCAATGTGGTGAAGATGCACATTGACGATCGGGTATTAGATGACCAAAATAGAATAGATATCAACAAAATAGATTTGATGGGCAGAATGGGAAGAGCTTTTTATGTGAGAGCCAGTGGAGAGGCTGTAATGCCTATTTTGCAACCCTTCAATCAAATGGGAATTGGCTTTGATCAATTGCCCAAGAGTATTTTAAATAGTAAAGTATTAACTGGAAATGAAATCGCAGAAATTGCTTCTCTGGCTGAATTGCCTTCAAATGAGTTGGTTGAAAGCTATTGGAAAGAAAATCAATTAATTGGAAAATTTGAGAATATTGATGCACTTCATCAATTTGCAAAACCAAATATATTACAGAAGGAAATTGCAGCAAAAATTTTAATGGGCGTTGAGTATGGGTTACTCTAAAACGCCCTTTTTCTTTGTTTTATAATAACTTACTCCAGCACCATATACCCAGCCAACTGTTCCTTTTTTAGTTCGAATCTTCACCCAAGGTTCATTGGCATCCGCAGCACCAAGGCTAAGTTTTGTGGATTCTTTCGTAACGTCATTCATGAACTCGACTTCATCATAAAGCTTTAGTTTTCCAAATGATTTTGCTTTCACATTGGGTTCGTTTCTAACATTCAAGCCATCGATAGTTACAAATAGCTTGGTAACTTTTTTCTCTATAATTTTTGGTTTGCTGATAGTAATGGAGTCTTTTACTGCTGTAGAAGATTTTATTTTTGTGGTATCTTTTTTTGTATTCAAAGTATCTTTTGGTGTTTCAACTTTCGTAGTGGTAGGATCTACTGCCGACAATTCAGATTTTGCCTTATTGCATCTTGTGGCAGAAAATATTATGAAAAAAATGAAAAATATAATAATTACGATATATTCTAATCTCAAATTTTTTAATAGGTTGTTCATAATTTTTCAAAACTTTTAAATTTTTTCATTCCCCAATTAATAGATAATTAGAAACGAAATTTGATACAAAGCTATGAAAAATATATAAAATTACGATTTTTTATAATGTGTAATTATTTCACTCTGTACCATGTCTGCGTTCTTCCGAGCAAACTTATTCCTAAAAAACCTCTTACTTCCAATTGATTTGAATCACCATTTTTAAATTTGATTTTACATCCATATTCTTTTCCATTTTCAGGGTCAGTTATAGTACCACCTACCCATTGATCGCCCTCTTTCCACATTCCTTCCACTACGTTCATTCCTAACACTAATTGGTCTTTTTTTGCACCTTTACAATCCTTACAACGTCTGTTTACATCAGCATTTTTTCTTAAAAGCTTCGTTACTTTTCCAAATAATTTACCATTATAATCGGAAATGGTTACTTCAGATTTTGCCTCTCCCGTTTTGTCGTCAATAGTTTTCCACACTCCAACAGGGCTTTGAGCAAATATCTTAAAAGAAAAGACTATAAATAATGCTAAAAAAATAGGTTTCATAATAATTGATTTAATGACTTAACGAAAAAAAAAAGATTTTAGTTTACATATCCGTATGCAATTCCCAATAATTCTGGCTCTCAATTTCATCTAATATTTGTAAATAATTGATATATCGATTTACATCTATTTTGCCCTCATTTACTAATTCTTTCACCTTACATTTTGGTTCGTTTCTATGTAGGCAATCTCCATATTTACATTCACTGGCTGCTTCAAATATTTCTCTGAAATTATGGGCAACATCTTGCTGAGACAAGTTGTTAAAAGATAGACTTTTTATCCCTGGAGAATCAATTATTTTTCCGCCAAAACTCAAAATATGCATTTCTGCAAATGTTGTAGTATGCTGCCCTTTTCCTGAATATTCGGATATTTCCTCGGTTTTTATCTCTAAATGAGGCTGAATGCTATTGATTAAAGTAGATTTTCCAACACCAGATTGTCCACAAAGAAAGGTGTTTTTATCTTTCAAAATGTTATTTAGTGCCAACAATGAGTTTTGATCAAATGCAGAAACAAGTAATACCTCATAACCAATTGATTCATAAATTTTTTTCATCGATTCGAAAACTTCCATATCCGAATTATCAAGCAAATCAGATTTATTAAAAACGATGTATGTGGGAATATTTTGAGGCTCTGTCATCAATAAGAAGCGATCAATAAATCCTTGTTTTAAGTTTGGTTCTTTGATGGTAGTGAGTAAAATTGCTTGATCTACATTTGCAGCTAGAAGGTGTAAATGATGTTGTTGCCTTGGTGATTGTCTGACAATATAATTTTGTCGAGGCATAATTTCCTTAATTATTCCATTAATTTCCTCTTCATTATTTGATTGTTCAATTTCTAACCGCACCAAATCTCCGACTCCTACAGGGTTAGTTAGTTTGAAGCCATTTATTTTAAATTTGCCGACAATCCTACATTTTAATATTGAATGATCCTCCAAAAGAACAAGATACCAACTTCCAGTTGATTTTACAACGATACCTTCTTTCACGGATTTATGGATTTGAGTGCCGAAGAAATTTCAACTACCAGCTCAGGATTTTTTTCAAAAGCATTGCCAATTACGATTACATCAGCACCTGCTTTCGCATTTTCATAAGCTTTTTCGGGTGTTCTGATGCCTCCACCAATAATAAGGGGTATATTAATTGTTTTGCTGACGGATTGAATCATTTCTGTCGGAACTGGGTTTTGAGATCCGCTACCAGCATCCATATAGATTTGTTTCATTCCCAGCATTTCTCCAGCCAATGCAGTACAAACTGCTATGTCTGATTTGTTAGAAGGTATTGGGTTGGTATTACTCATATAAGAAACTGTAGTTGGAGTGCCACCATCTATTAGCATATATCCAGTAGAGATAATCTCTAAAGGGCTTAATTTGAGAAAAGGTGCTGCAATGACATGATTGCCAATCAATAGCTCTGGATTCCGACCAGAAATTAAGGATAAAAATAAAATGCCATCAGCTTTATAACTTAATTGGAAAGAATTGCCTGGAAATAATAGCATCGGTATATTACAGCGATCTTTTATCGATTTCAAGCAATGATCCAACATATTGTTCACTATCAAACTTCCACCAATGAAAAAGTAATCTACAGATGCTTCACTTGCCAATTGAATGAGCTTATCCATATTGCCAAGGTTTACTTGGTCAGGGTCAATTAAAACTGCAAGTTTTTTCTGTTTATTCCTTTTTGCATCTAAAAAAGATTGATAAATCATAGAAAATCAATTTTTTATAATACCCTTACTATCTTTACTTTTTAATCTGGTTCTACTCCCAAAATGATATTGAATGTTCCATACGACCAAATATTATTGGTTTTTGGATTTAAGTTCGGTTTGTCAAACCCAATTCCATAGTCGAATCCTAAAGTACCAAACATAGGTAAAAATACCCTCAAACCGAGCCCTGCTGATCTTCTCAAATCGAATGGATTGAAATCCTTAAATCTCCCCCAAGCATTCACCCCTTCCACGAATGCTAAAGCATAGATAGTTGATGATGGGTTTAAGGAAACAGGATATCTTAGTTCCACGCCCATTTTGTTGAAAACTGAGCCTGGAATTTGAGATCTACCTGAAGTTGTTTCTTTAAAATATATTTCATTTTCGCTGTAACCTCTTGCAGAAATAATATCATTTCCTGTAAATGCCAATTGGCGGTTATTGAATCCACTACCTCCTACTTGGAATTTTTCAAAAGGGGTATTGCCAATTTTGCTATTGTAATGACCAACCATTCCAATTTTAGCATAGGTTTTTAAGATCAAATTACCAACAATTGGGGTGTACCAATCTGCATTAAATCTCCATTTATGAAATTCCAACCATTTGAATTTTTGTTCAACAGTTTCATCAGCAACATGTTTGGTAAGCCCTAATGCAGAATAAGGTGGTGTTAGTTTGGAGGATAATGAAATTCTTGAACCCGTCTTTGGGAAAAGCGGATCGCTAATTGTATTTCTTGCAATGGTAAGTTCGAGATTTAAGTTGTGAAACAACCCATCAGATACGATTTCATCATTTGGACCATAGAATATACCAGGATACTTATATAGTTTGAAGTTTTGGTAGTTTAATGCTGCATTGAAAATAAAGTTATCATCTGGTTTTTTCAATCTTGTTCCTAACCCAAGAGCTCCACCTGCAATACTCATATAGCCAACATTGTCGGTTAAGAACAAATTCCCATTAGTGATTTTGGTATAAAATCCGGATACACTGAAGTTGTTTGGCTTTTTGCCACCCAACCAAGGCTCGGTGAAAGAGAAATTATAGGATTGATAGTATTGACCATTCGTTTGAGCTCTCAACGATAATCTTTGTCCATCTCCTTGAGGCAATGGACTCCATGATTCTTTGTTGAAAATATTTCTCAAAGAAAAATTATTAAAAGTAACCCCTAATGTTCCAATGATATTTCCACCGCTACCAGCAAGTCCACCTCCCCAACCAGCAGATAATTCCAATTGGTCTGATGGTTTTTCTTCTAAGTCATATTCGATATCTACCGTTCCACGTTGCGGATTAACTGGTGTGTTGATACCAATTTTTTCAGGATTAAAATAACCCAAATTCGCTAATTCTCTATTCGACCGAATGACATCAGATCTGCTGAATTTTGCACCAGGAAGTGTACGTAGCTCTCTTCTGATAACATGTTCATGAGTCCTGTCATTACCTTTGATAGTAACTTTGTCGATAGTTGCTTGAGGTCCTTCAAATATTCTCATTTCGAAATCAATTGAGTCGCCATCAATTGCCACTTCTGTTGGTTCGCAATTGAAGAATAAATAGCCTTCATCCATATAAAGCGAACTAATATCTCTACCATCTTGGCTAAATTTCAGCCTATTTTCAAGTAATTCTTTGTTATAAACATCCCCTTTATTGATACCCAACACATTAGCTAACATTTTGGATTCATAAATAGAATTGCCTTTCCATGTGATTTTTCTAAAGAAATATCTTTTACCTTCGTGAATGTTCATTGCTATTTGCAAATCACCATCTTTTTCTCTCCAAACGGAGTCTTTGGTGATTACAGCATCTCTAAAGCCGACTTTATTGTAATATTTGATTATACTTTTTTTGTCCTCTTCATAATCTTTCTGAACGAGTTTTGAGGTGGAAAAGAGCTTGATTTTGCGTTTTGTGTGCTCCATTTGTTTTCTTAGTTTTTTGGAAGACACATTTTCATTGCCAGCAAAAGTAATATTTTGAACTTTTACTCTATCATTTCTTTTAATATCAAACTCTAGTTTTATTGTGTTATTCGCTTCTTTATCAACTGATTCTACCACAGTGCATACTGCATCCAAATATCCTTTTTCTTTCAGAAAATCTTCAATTCCATTTTTTAGATTCACCTTTGCATTATCACTTACTATTCCGCCTTTTGTAATATATCGATTTACAACTCCGTTCAAGTCATCGTGGTATGATTTTTTGATGCCTTTAAATGAGTGTTTGGAGTATCTTGGTTTTTCTTTGAGTTGAATTTCTAAAAAGATAGCATTTCCAATTGTTTTTTCTTGAATAATTTGAATATCACTAAACAATTTTAGGTTCCATAATGATTTTATAGCTTTAGAAATTTCTGTTCCAGGAAAGTGAATTTTATTACCTACTCTAAGCCCAGAAACTGAAATGATGGCATTTTCATCACTGAATTTTGCTCCAGATACACGGATTCCTCCTATTTCCTTTTCTACAATTTTATTTGGCTCTACATCTCCTTGAGCAAAAGTGATAGAAAGTGAAGTGAATAGTATAAAATTTAATAAAAACAATAATTTTTTCATCGCAATACTTTATTTAATAGTTGTTTGAGTGTTATAATTAACGAAAATTTATTTGTTTTCGTCCACTAAATTATTCAGGTTTTATTTGTTCGCTAGTTAATCCAAACCTTCTTTCCCGATTCTGATAGTTCAGTACAGCCTTATAGAACTGTTCTTTATTGAAATCGGGCCAAAATATTGGGGTGAAGTAAAATTCGGCGTAAGCAAGCTGCCATAACAAAAAGTTGCTCAACCTAGTTTCTCCACTTGTACGAATCAGCAACTCAGGGTCGGGAATCGAGGCTGTACTTAGGTGCTGACTAAATAGCTGGTCATCAATGTTTTCTATATCAATTTTTCCAGCACTTGCCAATCTTGCAATTGCTTTTGTGGCTTCTATTATTTCCCATTTAGCACTATAGTTTAAGGCTAAAACTAGGGTCATTCTATTGTTATTTTTGGTTCTTTCGATCCCCTCTTGTAGTGCTTTGTATGTTTTTGAGGGGAGTTTGCTAATATCTCCGATAGCTAATAGTCTGATATTGTTCTTGTTAAGCGTTTCTATTTCTTTTCTAATCGTATCTACCAAAAGGGTCATCAGTGCTACCACTTCAGTTGGAGGTCGGTTCCAATTTTCGGTAGAGAAAGCATAGAGGGTGATATATTGAATGCCTAATTCTGCGGCAGCTTCTGTTACTTCACGAACAGATTTTACGCCGTTTCTATGCCCAAAAACTCTAGGTTTGCCATGGGCTTTTGCCCATCTGCCATTGCCATCCATAATTATTGCAATATGTTTTGGCAAATTATTTTTATCAATTAATAAATTTAAGTTTTCAGACATTATCAAGCCCCAATAAGGAAGACAAAATTCAATAAAAGTGCAAATTTAGATTAAATTAGTTAAATAACTGCTTTAGTGTTAATATTATTCCATCTTAAATAAATATTTATTAAAATTTTGAAAAAAGAAGTATTTGATATACCTTTGCACCTCGTTAAAAAAATAATTATATTAACAGGAGGAAAAATAGTTCAATATGAAACGTACTTACCAACCTTCGAGAAGAAAAAGAGCGAACAAACATGGTTTCCGTTCTAGAATGGAAACTAAAAATGGCCGAAAGGTGTTGGCTCGACGTCGTGCAAAAGGTCGATATAAATTGACTGTGTCCGATGAGAAACACACGAAGTAAGCAGTAGGGCGTTGGTTATGTGAATCCATTTTGGTGACACATAATCACCGTGCCATAGCTAACGCCTCTATTTCTGCTTATTTTTTTTCACTTCTGTTGCTCATAATCATGAATGACTTTTCGTTTGGAAAATCTGAAAAATTAAAAAGTGAAAAAACGATCAGTAAACTATTTAGATCTGGAAAATCAGTTTCAAAATTTCCTATCCGTTTCGTTTGGTTGCCCATTGAAGTAAATGCTGAAAAATCTGCAATTCAAACTGCCTTTTCTGTACCAAAAAAGAAATTTAAAAAAGCAGTTGACCGCAATAGAATTAAACGTCAATTGAGAGAAGCTTATCGGTTGAATAAGAGTTATTTGTATCAACAGTTAAAAGTTGAGGAATGTCATTTTGCATTAATTATAATTTACACAAGCTCTGAAAAAGTAGAGTATAAAGTGATTCATGAAAACATGAAACGAACTATGACACAAATGATAAAAGCTTTAAATCCTATCGAATAATAATTTCTGGAATTTTTACACACATTTCAAAAAAATATTTTATTCTCATTCTAAACGACAGATAATCAATAAAATATATTAATTATTGATATTCAATTGAAAATATTTGCAAATTTTGCAAATTATCCAAAATTTATTTATTTAGAATTTTGCATAATTTAATACAAGAAAATTTTTTTGTATTGAAATTTACTTCATTTCGTTCAATTTTATGTTGGAACTTTGTAGCATAATTAAGAAAAATGAGTTCTTGGAGTTCCGCACCTTAAAGAAGATGTGACGCCAACATACCAAAAGCTATATAACAGCCGATGCACAAACAATCTACTTATAATTTTTATAACCACCTACAGTATTAAGCCCCAAGGACATTATCTAGCATAACACGAATAACACAAACCCTTATTTCCATCAACTCTGAAAAGCATTTTTTGATCATACATATCCATAATATACCCTAAAGTAATATTGATAGAACCCTAAAAAACGCTATATTTTAACATTTAAAACATTGATATGAAGTTGTTTATAACATTTTTTTGGACAATAAGTATTCATATATTCATATATGCTAATAGTGACACATCAATAATTTCAAGTAGCTTTAGCACTAATTTATTTGCATTGTTAAGAAATTCAACAGATGCTAATCTAAATTATCATTATAGATTTGATCGTAATATTATAACTATAGGATTTGATTTTCCATTATATGATAAGAGAAGTTCCATCAATAGATTTTGGGCATATGAATCTAAACCTTCTCTACAAAATAATAAAGTTGATATATACTATTCAAGAATAATAGATTCAAAATCAAAGTTTTACAATTTTATAGGTGTTGGAATTAAAATTCATAATTTAGATTTAGTGCAAACCAAACTAGCAGAATGCACCTCGTCTAGTGGAAGTTTTTTCGAAAGTTGTAATGAAGGTTATAGAGAAAAATATAGTCTTCATACTCGAAAGATCGTTCCCTATATTATGGTTGGCGAGAATTTTTCAATAAATAAACACATGTTTATTTCTTTTGATATAAGATTGGGCTATTCATTTGTGAAAAGTAGTGATATACAATTATTATATAAAGAAAATATTATTACAAAAGATAATTCAAGTGGTTTTACAATTGTAAACGTAGATGAAATGATAAATCATGGTTTTTATGATATTGAAAATGGTGATAAGAGCTTTTTTGCCCCTCAAGTAAATTTCTTACTTGGATATAAATTTAATTGAGTTTCGACAATAGTTTTTATTAATTCCCTAAACTTTTTCTCCCTTTCCAAATCACACCCAAATCATCAGTATAATCATAATCTTTGGCGTAAAAGAAATTGATTCTTTGTTTCGTTGCTGCATCAATGTTTTTAGAGTTGAATAATGCAGCTTTTGATAAAACCCCTAATCGGATTGTTGGCAGCGATGTGGTTGAATTTTCAGGGTCGATATAACCAACCCAAGTCTTTTTTCCAAGCAAAACTAATATGATATTTTTTAAGAATCCCAATTGGTTTGGGATAACAAATATCAAAACTGGAAAAAATATCAGAAAAAGTAATGCGACAATAACATCGAGCAGTCTTTTGTTCCTTTTACTGTCCTTTTGTACTATTTTATAGTTTATTTCAATAGTAAACAGCTCACCATTACTGTCTTTTGAGCTACTACCTATGATGCTGGATGAAGATTCTGGGAGAATTCTGAAAGTAACTTTATTAACCAATCGGTTCATCCAATACATTATGGTTTCGGCTGAAATGTCTTTGGCACAAAATATTACTTCATTTACATTATAAATATTGATGACTTCTTCCAAGTGATCCAAATCGCTAAGATTGCTTTCGCATTTTTGTTTTGGATGAATGCTTCCAATGAGATTGTAATTGAAAAGTGCTTGCTGTAGTAACGATTTTACCCTTTCAGCTTCGCCATTATCACCAATAATGATTATATTTTTTTGTGCATTATTGGACAAATTAAAATTGCCAAATTTGATAAAATGTAGAATTACCCGAATGCCCATCATGGCAATTGCTGCCCAAAATGCACTCATTACGATTAATGCCCTCGACGTTCGATATTGCATATCCAATAATCCATACACTGCTGCTACCAAGATTGTGCCCGTCAAAAGTCCTTCACCAATTTTTTTTAGATTATACTGCTCATCATAGCCACCTCTGAAATAAACTGATAACAACCAAACGGTTATATATAATGGTATATTAAAATACAAAAAAGAATTGGAATAGTAATTTTCATTGTGATAATAGGTTATTGCCCAATAGTTTTTCAGAAAATACATTCCCACAAAAATCAAGATTGCATCCATTAATGGCAAGGCAATGGACTTCATCAAGTTTGTAAGTAATGTGAAAGTTGCACGAAAATAGATTGCCAATTGTAACATCCATACAAATAAGATTGAGCTAGAACCTCTAAAATGTTTCCTTGCAAAGATTATCATGGCTTGATAGAATGTTTTTACATAATTCAAGCTCCCTTTTTTTGTACTCTCTCCTTTATAATGTATAATGGTCGTTTCTGGGAAATAGTAATTTTTATATCCTGCTTTCGATATTCTATAAGATAGGTCGATGTCCTCGCCATACATAAAGAATGCTTCATCCAACAGCCCAACTTCGTTAAGAACTGACCGAGGCATCATCATATATGCACCAGCAAGTACATCAATTTCATTTGTTTCATTTTCAGGCAAATATCCTAGATGATACCGATTAAATAGCTTTGATTTTGGGAATAATTTCGACAGTCCGAAAGTCTTACAAAATGCTACATATGGGGTTGGAAATCCACGTTTCGATTCTGGCAAGAATTTACCTGCTCCATCAATCATTCTCACACCCAAACCTCCAACATTTGGAATTTGCTCAAAAAAATTATAGCATTTTTTTAATGTAGTTTCTTCTATTACCGTATCAGGATTGAGCAATAACACATATTTGCCCTTACTTAATCGGATTGCTTGATTATTTGCCTTCGAAAATCCTACATTTTCTTGATTTGCAATTAGATGTACTGAGGGAAATGCTGAACGTATCATTTCAACCGAATCATCCGAAGAATGGTTATCGACCACCCATATTTCATTATCCATACCTTCGCTAGCTTTCAGAACGCTGCGAAGAGCTTGTTCCAAAAAATAGCGAACATTATAATTGACAATGATAACGGATATTTGCATGAATATCAAACGTTTATAAAGGTTGATATTGGGTGTTTCAAAGCATTATTCACCAATAGAATATGGGATCCTAGAAACAATTGATCTTCCCAAAGTGATTTCATCGGCATACTCTAGCTCACCACCAAACGAAACTCCTCTAGCTATGCTGCTGACTATCAATTTTTTATGCTTAATTTTTTGAGAGATGTAATATATAGTTGTATCTCCTTCTATTGTTGGGCTGAGTGCCATCACTAGCTCTTTCACTTCCCCATTTTCTATTCTATTCACTAAAGAATGAATGTTCAGTTCAGCTGGTCCGATGCCTTCAATCGGAGCAATCAATCCTCCTAAAACATGGTATTTCCCTCTGAACTGATTGGTTTCTTCTATTGCCATCACATCTCTAATGCTCTCTACAACACAAATTGTAGAAGCATCCCTTCTAACATCGTTACAAATTGAACACAATTCATGATCAGATAAATTATGGCATACTTGACATTCTTTAATTTCTGTCTTCAATTTTAACATTGAAGTGGCAAATTGTTCTGTTATATTGGTGGGTTGCTTCAATAAATGTAATACTAATCTCAATGCAGTTCTTTTGCCAATGCCTGGCAATTGAGCAAAAGAACTTACCGCATTTTCAACTAAACTGGAAGAAAATCTCATTAGATAGATTATAATCCTAATATTGCTGGACTCATACCCATACTGCTGAATCCACCATCGTTATATAAATTTTGCATAGTCACCATTCTCGTCAAGTCCGAAAACATCGTAACGCAATAGTCTGCACAGGACAATGCTGAAGCATTACCTAATGGCGACATTTTATCGGCATAATCAAAAAATTCTTTGAACCCTTTCACCCCGCTTCCTGCTGTTGTAAATGTAGGCGATTGCGAAATGGTATTCACTCTCACTTTTTTTGAAACGCCGAAATGATAACCAAAGCTTCGTGCAAAAGACTCCAATAGTGCCTTTGATTCAGCCATTTCGCTATAGTCTGGGAAAACTCTTTGTGCTGCAATATAAGTAAGTGCCAAGATGCTTCCCCCTTCATTGATAGCATCCAACTTCATCATGGTTTGCATCATTTTATGGAAAGAAATTGCTGATACATCAAAGGTTTTCAACATCCATTCATGGTTCAGGTCAGTATAATCTTTGCCTTTTCTTACATTAATAGACATCCCAATTGAATGTAGAACAAAATCAACTTTTCCACCCAATACTTCCATTGATTTAGAAAAAAGATTTTCCAAATCTTCCATTGATGTAGCATCAGCTGGAATGATTTCAGCATTCAATTTAGAGCCTAATTCATTGATTTGACCAAATCGCATTGCTACAGGAGCATTCGTTAAAGTGATTTTTGCTCCTTCTTCCACACATCTTTCAGCCACTTTCCAAGCTATCGACTGATCATCTAAGGCTCCAAAAATAATTCCTTTTTTTCCTTGTAATAGATTGTTACCCATTTTATAATTATTTAGCAATATGTATTTTATTGAAATAAAAAATCAAATTTAGTGATATTTTTTGGCTCTCTATTATTTTATATTGGTTTTTGTGAAGATTCATAACTATCGTAATTCTTAACAGTTTAATTCTCTATTAATTATCATCAAATCGCAAATCAAATTTTTGTCTTAATAGCTCGATTGCACTATTTTGCTCCAACATTTTTTGATATTTTTCTTTGTCAGTTAAGGGTATTGTAGGCTTTGGAGTGTCGTTATTATTTTGTTTTAAAGATGGGTCGATATCTACTCTCAAATAAACTTTGTTGTTATTTATCGATTGGTGAAAAAAGGTTTTCAATGAAGTTTCTTCTTCCAAAATGCCCTTTTGTAAAGCTGATCCAACTGTTAATACCAAAAATTGTAAGTTTTCGGAAACGGAAATCTTAGCTTCTTGCAAGATAGCTTTAATGTCATTGCCAATAGCATCATTCATGTAAGATTGGATGATGTCATTTGCCTTTTGCTGAGAGAGTTGCTCCTCCACAATTGACTGTGTTGCCAAATGCGTCACCTCTTCATGAACACTATCTAATAAACTTGTTTTTTTGATTGCTGGTTTTGAGGGTTGCGGATCAGACAATCCATTTTTTTCAACTAGATTCACTATCAAATCCACTTTTTCAGCCACCTTGTGTGTGGTATCGTGTACTTTTGGATAGGGTTTTGGCTGTAAATTGCTTACATCAGGATTTTTTTTTTCAGTGCTTTCAGTAGAAATTCCGTTTTTTGAAAGATCAACAGCATATTGAATATAGGTCATTTTAATCAATGCCATTTCCACATGCAACCTCTTATTTCTAGCCATTTTGTAATGAATATCGCATTCATTACAAATGTTCAATGCAGTAAGCAATAAACTAATAGGAGCCAATATTGCTTGATTGAAATATCTTTCGGTCAATGATTCCCCTGCATCCAACAACAATTGTGTTCTGCTGTCTTTACATACCAAGAGATTCCGAATATGCTCTGCCAAGCCCAAAATAAAGGTGTCTGCCTCAAATCCTTTTTGCTGAATCTCATCGAATTGCAACAAAATTGAAGCGACATCAGATGCCATGATTGCATCAATGGTCTTGAAATAATAGTCGTAATCTAGCACATTCAAGTTCGAAATCACATCATCGTAGGTGAGTTTTTTCCCACTATAACTAACTATTCTATCAAAAATCGATAGTGCATCTCTTAATGCTCCATCTGCTTTTTGAGCAATGATATGCAAAGCATCAGGCTCAGCCATTATATTCTCTTTCTCACAAATTCCTTTCAAATGTTGTGCGATATCCGCTACTTGAATTCTTTTAAAATCATAAATTTGACATCTTGAAAGAATTGTAGGGATGATTTTTTGTTTCTCAGTGGTTGCTAGTATGAAAATAGCATAAGGTGGTGGCTCTTCTAATGTCTTCAAAAAAGCATTGAACGCAGCTGTAGAAAGCATGTGTACCTCATCGATGATATAAACTTTATACCGACCTTGTTGTGGTGGAAATCTTACTTGCTCCGTTAATGATCGAACATTTTCAACGCCATTATTGGAGGCAGCATCCAGTTCGATAATGTTAAATGAAGCGTTTTCGTTGAAAGATTTGCAAGGTCCGCAAGTATTGCAAGCCTCATAGTCAGCAGTTTTGTTTTCGCAATTCACCAATTTGGCAAGTATTCTGGCACAAGTGGTTTTCCCCACACCTCTAGGTCCACAAAACAGAAAGGCATGAGCCAAGTGGTCGCTTTTTAGGGCGTTTTTCAAGGTGTGAGAAATATGAGATTGACCCACTACATCGTCAAAACGAAGTGGTCTATATTTTCTCGCCGATACTACGAATTCACTCATGTTTGCAAATATGCTGTAAAATTAATTAATTTTAATCACCTTTGTCGTTTAAATATAAATTTTAAATCTTTGGTAACTTATGAGATTAAGTCGCATTATATTTTATCCTTTCTTCTTCCTTTTTGCATTTTCGCTGTATTCTCAAGAAAAAACACCTATTCGATTTGCAAATGATATTTCAGCATCCGAATTGAAATCTCACCTCGAAGTGCTCACAGCTGATAGTCTGGAGGGACGAGAGACAGGCACAGAAGGGCTAAGGAAAGCTTCGAATTATATCATAAATCGACTTGAAAAAATGGGTGCAAAACCAATCGGGAATGATGGTTTTTTTCAAAAAATAGATTTCATCAAGCAAGAATGGGACACCATTCGATTCAGAAAGGATCAAAATTCATTTAGGCATTTGTCGGATTATTATGCTATTCCAGAAAATAACCCAAATTTCTCAATATCTGCCGATGAAGTTAGTTTTGGTGGCTATGGCATTGATAGTAAGGAATATAGCGACTATGACAATCATAATTTTAAAGACAAAATATTATTGATATTTGCCGATGAGCCAAGACTTAATGATTCTATTTTTCTTTTTAGCGGACAAAATAAAATATCTTCTTTTTCAACAACGGATGCCAAATTGGTTGCTGCTGCAAAACATGGTGTGAAAGCATTGCTCATCATCGACCCTAATTTTATGGCGAATGCAAATGAATTGAGGAGAACGATTTTTTCAAATCGGCTCACATTGCCATCTGAAGAATATAAGACTACACAAGTTTTTCCTCATTTATTTCTTTCCACAGATGCTACAAAAAAGTTAATTGATACCAATATAGATAGTATCATTCTGCGAAGAACTGACATTCAAGCAAATAGGCGATATGATGACTACCATTTTCCAGTAAATTTATTGATAAAACTCTTCCCCAAAGTCACACATTTCACCTCGGGTAATGTGGTGGGAATGATAGAAGGAAGCGATAAAAAGTTGAAATCGGATTATTTGGTGGTGAGTGCTCATTACGATCATTTGGGCAAAAGAGGTGATTCAGATATTTTTCATGGAGCTGATGATGATGGATCTGGATCCGTATCGGTTTTGGAGATAATGGAATCCTTTAGCAAAGCTAAAGCGGCTGGCGACGGTCCAAAAAGAAGTGTGATCGGGATTTGGTTTTGTGGTGAGGAGAAAGGATTGTTGGGCTCAAGGTATTATGTCAGTCATCCTTTGAAACCCTTATCGCAAACTATTGTAGATGTCAATATGGACATGGTGGGGAGAATTGATTCACAACACATTAGCAACAAAAATTATATCTATTCAATTGGCTCTGGCAAAATCAGTCAGGAGCTCTATAATCTGAATGAATCGGTAAATAAAACCTACTCCAATCTGAGTTTGGATTATACTTATGATGACGAAAAGGATCCGAATCGCTTTTATTACAGATCCGATCATTACAATTTTGCAGAAAAGGGTATTCCGATTGTATTTTTCTTCAATGGCGTTCATCCTGATTATCATAGAGTTACGGATACTATCGACAAAATTGATTTTCCGATAATGGAGAAAAGAGCCAGACATGCCTTTTATCTTTTGTGGGAAATCGCCAATCAAGCTAATCGGTTGAAATAGGAATATAAATTTTGAAATTAATTTATTACAAGCTATAATATTTTTGTGATAAAGCATGGTATCTGTGCAATATTCAACTTTATTTTCTCGATGAAACACGGTAAATTATTGAGGAAGCACCTACATTGCATGATATTGAGTTGCACAAATGCGAAATTGTACTGTTGGAGTGCGATATTGAGTTGCGGTAATGCGATAGAGCTTGGTAAATGCTTGAGGACGTACCTACACTGCACGATATTGAGTTGCATAAATGCGAAATTGTATTGTTAGAGTGCGATATTGAGTTGCAAAAATGCGATAGAGCTTGGTAAATGCTTGAGGACGTACCTACGTAACACGATATTGAGCTGCGAAATTATAATATTGTAGTGTAGGATTGTGTTATTCGGCAATATAAATATGTATTAGGTAGATAATAAATTGTAATTATAATTAGAGTAAAATAGTCCAATTGCAATTATAAATTATTTAAACCCACTATTTCAAATTATTAAATAAATCCTTTATATTTGAATATCCATAATTTTGATTCACAAAAAATAATGTAACTGATGAAAAATCGATATTATGTTTTTTTCTGTAAACTCTATATCAACCAACAACCGGTTGAAACGATTAAATTAGTGCATATTCAATAACTAAAAAGAGGGGTGTATCGCTTTGTTTACACCCCTCTTTATCATTCATAAAATATGAAATTTTATTTATTGTATTTTATAATTTCAATCAATTTGCTGCATTCTCAAAATCCATTTTTTTTTGATAAAATTATGGAGCATGAAAAGGTTGTGGCGACTATAGCAGTAATTGAAGAAACTAATGAATTTTTTAGTTTGTCGAAAAGTCTTGGATTCG